>Ga0307966_1001182_pt1 | contig 20748 bp, 22 predicted proteins | sample OrgLakmetagen646_FD_203141 | JGI IMG/M metagenome (GOLD analysis project Ga0307966, IMG submission 203141) | Saline water microbial communities from Organic Lake, Antarctica - #646 | ecosystem: Environmental > Aquatic > Non-marine Saline and Alkaline > Saline | place: Antarctica: Organic Lake... | reverse complement strand
CAGATAATCGCGACTCTTGCAGGAGCCCGCGCGAACTGTCAAAGATAAAACTGGCACGCGCGGCCACTCTGCCAGGTCGCTGAACGAACAACCTCATCTACTTACCCACAAACTTTCCTGTAGAACCAAAAAACTATTCTTTTTTTACCGGATTCCCTCAGATCAGAGCCAGCGTAATTGCAAACTGGCTCAAAGTTCATCCACTCCGACAGGTGCAATATTGGGCAGGGCAAAAATATGTTTCTTCCACGGAACGCTACCAGCTCGGAGGACTCGAAGGCCTCAAACAACCGGTTGAACAGTTCCATCCCTTCGCTTAAAGGCTACGGGATGCAGGCATCCACTCCGCTGAACATTTTACTTCTTTATGTGATACTAAAGACGTATTTTTGTCGTACTTGTATGACGCATGAACCAAACCCCTTGAATGATGCCCATTACTGTACGTTTAGGAGACTCCATGGAAAAACGATTGGATGATCTCGCCAAACTCACCGGACGCACCAAAACCTATTACATTCGCCAAGCCTTAGAAGAAAAATTGGACGATCTGGAAGATTTGTACACAGCCGAACAACGGCTTGAACAGCCCGAAGGCGAGCGTTGGAGTTTGGAACAATTAGAGCGTGGCGATGATCTGGGAAGTTGAATTTGATAACCGTGCCCGTAAAGAGCTTCGAAAGTTAGATAAACAAACTCAAGACCGTATTCTGAAATGGTTGCGGGAAACCCTCGCTACTGAGGAAGATCCACGAAGAACGGGCAAATCCCTGAAAGGCCGGATGAAAGGTTTGTGGCGGTACCGGGTGGGAGATTACCGGATCATCAGTCAAATCCAAGACGAACATATTGTAATTCTGGTTGTTCAAATCGGGCATCGCCGAGATATTTACGAGGACAAGTAGCCAGAACAACGGCGTATTTCAAGCCTGTCGGTACATAATGGGTAATTATGGTACCCACCACCTTCGCCAAAGGCTACGGTCGGCAGGCTTCATTGAGAGCCTTGCTACGGATGCGTCCCATAACGCCATTATGTAAAATTCGCCTAGCTTCCAGCCTTCACGGAAATCTTGTCTTTTTGAACTCGAATTCCTTTCCTGAAATCTTTTTTTTAATCTCTCCAACAACGCCCGGACACTGCCCCAGAGGCTGTCCAATAAGGAACATAATAAGTTGCTAAGCTTAAATAATTTAGACTTTAAATCCCTCTCTATTAGATAGAGAGGTAAATAGGGTTAGTCAGAAGAAGATTCCTAAATTATTTAAGCGAATTCCGGGGCAAAATATTTTTTGGACAACCTCGATACTTTACATAACCGCCTTATGCGACCCGACGAAGCCGCCCACCGAGCCAGCGGAGGAGTTGCATAAGATGCGCTCGGTTATGTACATGTAGGGGCATTACCATCACTCAACCCTTTGAAGGATTGGATTTATCGTTGTTTGCCAAAAGGTCAAATGTCGATGTTAAACCATGCAGATAAGCGAGGCACATACTTTTACTCCCAATATTTTTGTCTGGGGAATGCAAGAGGTCGAAAAAAAATCAACTTCCACAAAAAAATGCTCGGACTACTATGCGTTTGGGCTGCAAATGCTGGGCATAACGCAGAATCAATCCAACCCGAATGATGATGCTAAGTTTACGGGATACCTGTTAGAGCAAGACGGTGATTTGGGTCTTTATCATGCCGAAGCCCGGATGTATGATCCGTTCATTGGAAGGTTTATGCAGGTTGATCCACTGACAGTTAAATTTCCAGGGTTTAATCTTTATCACTATAGTTATAATAATTCAATAGGATTTAAAGACCCATCAGAATTGTGCCCAGAAAAATTTGGTGGTGATATTTGTAAATTTCTGAACCGGTTTGATGTATTTAAAGCGTTCTTTACTCAAGCGGAAGACAACGGAGAAGCCGCTATTCAAGAGGTTGTAGAAAAGAAAGAAATAGCAGGAGCTATAGCTGCAATAATTAGATGTAACAAGGGGCGCACGCATTCATAAAACATACGATTTTGCACTCCGGTCTTTTCTTCATCGTAGAACAGAGCCTGTATAATGGCCCTCATTTTAGTGATCGCTATAGATTCTAAATATTTCCTTAATTTTTAAAAATTAATACGCACTTAAATCAAGAATTCTGGAAACTTAATCACTCGCTGAATGAAGTGGATTTTCGAGATTTTATAGTATAGATAATTGTGTATCTGTAAAAGTAGTACTTTTTTACTCACTCTGATCCTTCCATCCTGCTTTCATCGCCTCATACGCATCAAAGAGTTTTACATCAGCTTTATAATATTCGTTGTTGTTAAAAACATATTGAAGCTTTTTTGAGGCAACCTCAACGGTTAAAATTTTATTTTTCATGATCTGGTCAAATATCCAAAGCAGGCCATGTGTTTTAATCTTATTTTCTTTGGCCATTTTTCTGAGAGTACCATCACTCGTAAGTAATATTGCACCGGCTTCGTAGCATACATTCCAAACAGATAGGTCTGCTATAGATAGCCCAACGGAAAGCTGATTATTGTCTCTCAGTGAGTCTAAGTCTCCTTCAACTTCAATGACGGACAGGTTTTGTGACTCGATCCATTGTTGTAATACTTTTCTCTGATCTGATTCAAGTTCACCCCAAACGTGACGTGTGGTTACGATATCCAAAGGTAGACTAAAAAATGCTGTACATGTCTCCGACTCCAACAGATCAATAAATATACACGCGTCTGTTACTGCTACCTTCATTTACCCCAGCAAAAATTCTTTTCTAAATTGAGTGATTCGCTGATTCCGAAGTGCAGCAGCTTTTGATATCGTAATATACTGCTCGATGAGAGCCTGGCCAAGCAACTGATCAAAGCGAAGCGCCTCCTCCTCACCATTGTACTCTGCAAGATCTTTTTCATCCTTTTTATAGCCGTTTTTATTTATAAACCTGAAAAAGTTTTGATAGGTAATCTGGCTGATAACCCCTAATTCTTTTAACCGATAAACAGTAGCTTGCATAGAGATACCATAATGTTTTTTAATAGCCTTAAGCTCTTGAAGGGCTATGTTCTGCCTCTTCAAACCAAGCTCTTTTTCGATGCTTCGTTTATCTAATAGCATGGCACCGGCAAAATAATGGCAGAGCTTTTCTTGTTTGTCCTCAGAGACGTTCTGTAAATCCATGAATAGATGCCCCAACTCATGAAGTGCATTAAATCGGTATCGGTCAAGGTTTTTGTTTTCTTTTACTACTTTGTTAAGCCCAATGACGGGGATAGAATCATTCACCCAGGTAGATAACCCATCAAAAGAATTATCCCCTTCCAATTCAACGATCTTAATCCCTTGATCTTCTAAGAGTTCAAGTATATTATATAAAGGATCAATCCCAAGCTCCCAGATGTCTCTTAGTGCTTGAGCGGCCTTCTCAACATCGTCTTTACCATTGATATTGAACCCATCGATGGGGTTTTCCACAATGGGTTGCTTACCAATAATTTGCTCCAGCTCAAGATATCGTTCTAAGAAGTCTCGTGCAGTTTCAACAATACGGTTTTGTTCTTTCTTCGATAAAGAAGATAGTTTTCGAAAAGAAATGGTCTCAATCTCAACTGGAACCTCCCGAAAGAAATAATCGGGCTTCATATCTAAGGCTTCTGCGATATCCTGAATCATAGCTAAGTCGGGTTCTACAGATCCCTTTTCATATTTGTGCAAAGCTTGCCGGGATATAGTGTTCTCCATTCTGTCAGAGAGCGCCTGAAGAGATAGCCCCTTCATGAGACGCGCATTTTTTATACGATTATTCAACCCTTTCATCATTCTTTAGTTTCGCACTTCGTTAGTTGACAACTTAATATATAATTAATATTTTGTCAACCAGTAATAATATTAACCTTATAATCAATAGGAGTAAACAATGGCTACGAATGGTAAATCCGGCGATAACCGGCGGCATGGTTCAGTTCGCAAACGAAACCAGTTAAAGCACTCAAATGGCAAATTATTTGTCAAAAGAGATGCTGATACTGGCAAGTTTATGGACGTCAAGACCAGCGGCGGGAAGTTCAAAGGTGTCCGAAAGGAAAAATAAAAAACCAAAGACCGGGTAACTGAGATCATAGTAAATGGTCGTAAAGTTCAAGTAACCGAAAAGAAGCTTTCATTTGTGAAAGTAGCTAAACTTGCCTTTCCTGATGCTCAATTCGGTACCAATATAGCATATACCGTTACTTACAAGCGGGGCGCAAACCAAAAACCCAAGGGGGTGATGTAGTAACTATTAAAAAAGGGATGGTGTTTAATGTTAGCGCCACTGATAAATCATAGCCCGGATTTAAAACGACTACAAGATGAAGGATACAAGCTGGAACTCAGGGATGGGCACCAGCTTGTACACCGTATTCCGTATGTGAGCCGCTAACGTTGGGGCATCAAGGCAAAATGAACGGGGACGTCTTTAATGGTACATTGAATTGGTATCAACTTCATCGCAATTTTCCAGTAGAGCCTAAATATCGAAAATTGAATCCTGAGCTTGATGTGGAAATGAAGAACTTTTTTAATACGCTCAGGTAATGAGAAACAGCTACTTTTGTTATCTTATAGAGGGCAATGCATTCTTTACATAACATAACATCTTACATCCTTAATAAGTACCAGGGAGAAATTACACCAATGAAGCTTCAAAAGCTTCTGTACTATGTAAAAATATGGACACTTGTTGCGGGAGAGAGAATGATTAAACCCACGGATGCATTTTATGCCTGGAAACATGGCCCGGCAAATCCTTCCATTTATCACCAGTACAAAGAGTATAAAAACAACCCCATTCAAAACAAACCAAGCTATACATCTCTCTCTAATGAGGAAAAAGATGTGGTTGATTTTATCCTGGATAGCTACGGCTTCTATAATGCCATTACGCTATCTAAAGCAACTCATTCAGAAGATCCCTGGATCAATAAGAGAGAAATAAACGGAAGAATTACCTAACAGGAAATTCTGGATTACTATGCTCATGAGTCATTTGCGAAAAATTTCCCCTTAAACCAAAGTCAGGGGTACTATCCGCCCAACACGATTTCGCACTATGCTTTTATCTTTGATATGGATCAAACAGATAAAGCTGCGGAAAGCATGTTTGATTCTATTGAGGAATATAAAAGTCTCTTCTCTAAGGCTTCTGAAGACTACAAGTTTCTCGTCAATCAGATCAGCTGATTTTGGGTAATAGTGCTGAATTAGAGCAATTAAGAACTAATTTAAAACTTCATCCAATAATACTGTAAGGGATTACGAAGTATTGAACTGCAAAGATTAACCAAATTTTAACTGAAATGGATTGGATATACTTTTTTCCCCAAAACGTTTCAAAAGCTCAACCTGACTGGTTGAGTCAATTTCTTCTTTAGAGATGATTTTTTGAACTTTTGGCTGTTTTAAACTTGGAATACGAATAATAAAAAATGGCCATAGTTCATCTTTCGTGTACACTTTTTGTGCATCTGGAAAGTCCGGAAGAGATGGAATTTGGTTTTGCTTTTTAAACTCATCAGAGTATGCAAAATGCCATAAGCCATCTTTTAACTCAAGACTTCCAATCTCCAGGTCTTTGTAAGAGATGGTGAAATGAGCATATTCATCCTCTTTAACCGTTGAATTCTCCAGACCTTGAGGAATGAATGATTTTATTTTTTTGAGTAGCTTAGTCATGTTTTTCAGCTATTTGAGACAGCTTATGTTTTCTATAATTTAGACAATCTTTGATTAACTTTCTTCTATCCTCGCCTAATAAATAACGATACTCCTCATCAATTAGTTAAGTTTCCTCACCTTCTAATGAATTTTTGATCACCTTTGTGATACAATGTGTATAGTTAGGGAAGCGATTATAGGCTTCTTCAATGAACTTAAAATGGTTGGGATTGTTGCGGTTTTCTATTCCCATTTTAGGTTTTGAGTTCTTTCCATACTTCTCGATCTGTATTTCTATCAACTCATCATTTCGGGCTACATTAAATACCTTGTCGTCTGAAAAATTCCAAAATAAAGCCCTTGCAGTATCATAAATGGGGGCAAACTTTGGTGATTTTATATTTTGGATGTTAGTTACAACTCCCCAATTATAAAAATGCCGGTCGTTATTTCCTGTAATTGCGTCAAAAGTCAACATTTCTAACAGGTCGCAGAACAGTTTCTCGTATTGTTCAGGAAATGAATTCTTAAAAGCTTCAAAGGTAAACGACAGTGTGAAAAACTGTGGCGACATCTTGTTGTCTTCGATTTCCTCAACGAACCCAATATCTTCATTTAAATTTGCCGCATAAATTTCAGCCCCGTGCATCAAGCGCCCATCCTTTTTGAGAAAGTATTTACTCAAAAATCTTAATTGACCGGAGGCAATAGCCAATTTCGAATCAGCAATGTTCAGACCGTATAATGTTCCCAGATCTGTGAGGAGCTGCTCCATGATGGATTCTACCGGATACCATTTATGGTCAACTTTGGCGATATAAGCAGGCCATTTTTTGGGATTTTTTTTGGGAGCTACACCGAATTCATACTCTCGAATGAAAAGTTTAGGAGCATCTCCGGTTAAGGGCTGGTTCTTTTCAACATAAACAAACCCTTCTCTCAAGTAGGGTACAAGACCGTCAAGGGTTCGTAGCAGTCCCGAGTATTCTAAAATTTCTTCCTTGCGGATTCCTTTCATTCGAAAATATGATATGAATTAATTGCATCTGAACCACAAGTTCACATTTTTTATATTTTTGGACAAAAACATTTACCAAAAAAATGGACATGACAAAATTGCCAGGCTTTTCGTCAACATGTATTTACTCGCCTATGGAAAATTTATTGACTGGAAGAATCTACAAGACAAAGGAAAGTTTCTCAACAAGCTGAATTATTATCACGAAACGGGAAAAGAAGCACACTTTACGTGGTGGGCAAAAGTGTGCTACAAATTTGTCTATGATATTTCTGATGAGGATGAAAGGTGATGATCATCAAGTTTCACCAGAGATTATGAAAGCTTCCTCTATTCTTTGACTTTAGGTTGTAAGTGAATAGGTGATATAAATTTAGTGGGGTTTAATAAAAACAAACTTAAACTTTCGGGGTTTTAAGAGGGCATTAATTAAATTTTCGGGACATAAGAACGGGAGGAGTTGCTCTTTGACTTTTGAAACCTGCTCTATTTTATCGATCTCTCTGTCAATATCCTTTTCGAATAACAATATGCGCCGGCCGATTTGTCCTGAAATTCTTCATAATTAGTTTTGGCCCTGACCAAATGAATCTACCACCCGGTAGCCTCACTCCTCAAGCATTTTCTCCATAAAGAACATTCTGGGTTCGCCATACGAAAAGCCGAACCGTTCATAAAGATTCCGTGCCCGGTTATCCTCGCGGACTTCCAGCGTGACCTTGCAGCAATTCTCCTTTCTTGCCTCTTTTTCTACCGCCCCGAGCAGCGCTTCTCCGACACCGTTTCCACGAAACGCTGGGTTAACGGCAAGATCGTGTACGTTTAGCACTTTTTGAGCATAAAACGTTGAAAAGCTGAACACACAGTTTGCTACTCCGGCCGCTTCGCCATCAACAAATGCAATAAAGTGCAGATTGCAAGGAAATTTTTGCAGTTCGTCAATCAGTTTTGCCTTGGTATTTTCCGATAGTGTCCGGTTCATGCCCATCGGGTCCTGAGCGTACATATCGGTAATTTCAAGCACGGCCCGGCGGTGATTCTCTTTTGAGAGATCGGCTCTCATGATTTCAAGTTCTTTCATCTGTTTAGGGGTGTATGTTTTGTTTGTGGTAAAGGTTTTTACTGGTCTGCCGACAACAGTACCTTTCTTCAACGATCAACAAAAACAGCGATCTTTGCAACTTCAAAAGCATAGAACATTCATCCGGGTTGAATGGTATTCAATCCATCATGATCAGATCCTTGTAACCTGAGTTCGTTTTATAATATGTCGAATACAACCAATAAAAGACCGATCCTGTCCAAAAAAGACGCGAAATTACAGAAATGTTATCCATACTGTCATGCCACGCCATGGCGTGGCAACTCCTATCCATATCAACGGAATGAGATCCCGCATCTCCCGAAGGGATCCCGATGGGGAGGTGCGGGATGACGCCCTTTTTGGACAAGCATCTAAATCATAATCCGCATTTAAGAATCGAACTCAGGTTCGTATTAAACATTCAGACTAAACGTATTTCAAAAGACCATACAACATGTGTAGAACGTACAAATTAACGTCTATCATACTTTTGCTGGCCACCTCATTCTTATTTATCCAGTGCAGTGACAGCTCGACATCTGTAGATCCGGGAACTGACAATGGAAGTGATAACGATACCGATCCACCGGCTGAATTCAGCCACACACGTGCTCCCGGACAGTCAGGCGGGGCATTCATCACCAACAGCACATATGATCAGCTTGTGGTAGAAATTCAGTATATGCCGGGCGCCAGGCCTGATGACGAATCCATCACCAACCTGCAGAACTTCCTTGAGCTGCTCCTTGATAAATCCGACATAACCATGCTGCAGCCGCAACAGATTCCATCTGGTGCAAAGGAAAGCTATTCAGCTTCTGATGTCCGGAATATAGAAGAAGAGAACAGAAGTAAGTATACTGACGGCTCAACCCTCGCCGCCTATGCTCTCTTTCTTGATAGTGAATATGAATCGCAGAATGTTTTGGGAATTGCTTACTTCAACACATCCACCGCCTATTTTAGCGGAACGATAAACAGAATCAGCGGCGGAATTGGTCAACCGTCCCGCACGTCTATTGAATCCACTGTGTTTGCACATGAATTTGGTCACCTGATGGGTTTGGTAAATAATGGGACTAATGCGCAGGCAGACCATCACGACAGCGAGAACGGTGCGCATTGTACAGTGGAGGAGTGCCTGATGTATTACCGTGTCGAAACTACCGACTTCTTCGCCAACCTTTTTGATGGCTCAGTACCTGAATTAGACGATTTCTGCATGGCGGATCTTGAGGCAGTTAAAAACTGACCGACTTTGTTCCGGTTTTTTCTTCACTACTACTGCTTTAGCGTAATTGCTGTCAGAACTCTCAAGGGTATGGCACTGCTCCTTCAAGCCGGACGCAGTGCTCTACCAATTACTAATAGCAGATAGTAAAATTATTTTGAGAAAATGGGAAATCCTGCATATATACAAGTAAGTGGTAGAGATTTTGGGCTGCCCATCCGCCATCAACTAACAACAATGAACTTAGGAGTAGATACAATGAGAGCATCAATATTTTTTATAGTTTCCATCCTACTACTGTCGGCCTTGCCATCAACGGCTGATGCCCAACTGTTTGACCGCCTGAAAGACAGGGCAAAACAGGCGGCGGAACGAAAGGCTGAAGAGAAATTGAGTAACGAAGTAGAAAAAGCAGCTGAACGGGCTGTTGAAAAATCCTGGAATTCCATTTTTGGTGACGGCTTTGGTTCAGCATCCGGTACCAGCGACGGGGAGTCCGGATTCAATATGCCGTTTTCCATCAACTCAAATGCAGAAACCGAGGACGCTTACACGTTCCAGGTTGTTACAACCATGCTGCTTGAAGTGGAAAACCGCGGAGGAGACAAAGAGCAGCCCGTTGAAATGCAGATGCACTTTAATGAGGATAATCTCTACAGTGGAACAAAAATATCCGGGGCGCAAATGGAAGGGCAGGACGAAGACGTCTTTTTAGTCTACGACATGAAGAACCAATCGATGGTTATGATGATGGAGAGCGAAGATGGCAAATTTTCCTTCGCATACGACTGGAAACAGGCGCAGGACATTGGAAAGATGTATGCGGAATTGGAAGAAAGCGAGAATGAGTATAATGATGAGAACACTGAATCAGAGATAGAAGATACCGAATGGCCCGATCTGGAAAGAATTGGGACCAAAACCATTGCTGGTATAGAGTGCCAGGGTTACCGGATGCAAGATGACACCGAAACCACAGAGCTCTGGATGACTGAAGATGAGGAATACGGGATTCAGCATATCTTGCAGATCAATTCAGCAACAAAAGCTGTAAAAGGAAAAACCCTCCCCGACAACTACCCCACCGGCATGCTCATGGAGATGATTCAGGAAAACCACAATTCAGATGAAAAAACGACTATGACAATCACCGAGATTAATAAGAATGCAAATGTAACCTATAGCATGGCCGACTATCCGGCAATGAGCTTTGGCGGTAAACGGTGATTTGAACCCTACATGGTATGTCTGAGCAACGGATAGGGAGTCGGGGTTCAGACATGGTATCTCTGAGCAACGGATGTAGAATGTAGTCCAATCCTCAAATAGACTAATGCCGGGAGCGAGGGTCGGAAAAGAGAAATACCATGTCTTGGTTGGGAGGATGGAGCCGGGGATTCAGACATGGTATGTCTGAACAACGGATGAGAATATAGTTCAATCTTTCAAATGGACTAATACCGGGAGCAAGGTGGTGAAGAAGAGACATACCATGTCTTGGTCATGGCAGGAAGTCGGGGTTTAGACATGGTATGTCTGAGCAACGGATGTAGAATGTAGTTCAATCTTTCAAATGGACTAATGCCGGGAGCGAGGGTCGGAAAAGAGACATACCATGTCTTGGTTGAGGCAGGGAGCCGGGATTCAGACATGGTATGTCTGAGCAACGGATGTTGAGTATAGTTCAATCTTTCAAATGGACTAATGCCGGGAGCAAGGGGGTGAAGAAGAGACATACCATGTCTTGGTCATGGCAGGGAGCTGGGGTTTAGACATGGTATGTCTGAACAACGGATGTTGAGTATAGTCTAATCCCTCAAATGGACTATTGCCGGGAGCGAGGGGCTGGAAAAGAGACATACCATGTCTTGGTTGGGGGGATGGAGTCGGGGTTTAGACATGGTATGTCTGAGCAACGGATGTTGAGTATAGTTCAATCTTTCAAATGGACTAATGCCGGGAGCAAGGGGGTGAAAAAGAGACATACCATGTCTTGGTTGAGGGGATGGAGCCGGGGTTTAGACATGGTATGTCTGAACAACGGATGTTGAGTATAGTTCAATCTTTCAAATGGACTAATACCGGGAGCAAGGTGGTGAAGAAGAGACATACCATGTCCTGGTCTATTCTATAAATCCTAAACTATTCCAATAAGAGTTCTTGGATAGCTTCGTAGTCAGCTATATTTTTCTCATGAAAAGAAATAAAGTTTTCTTTGCCAGAAAAGAGGTCAATAATCTCGTTTCTTGCCAAGGCGGTATGCCTTTTAGAAATTAAACTCTGATATGAACTCCAGGGGTAGTTTCTGAAATTTTTTGAGTAATGATGATGAACCGGATTTCTATGAAGGTAGAAAACAAGCCATAACAAATATTCATCTGTAGTTACTGTAACTCTTTTAAGATGTTTTTCAAAGAGGCTTCCTCTTCTCGAATATTGTTTGTTAATCGCTTTTGAATAAGAAATTAGAAATTTTCGAAACTGTTCCGACACTTTTTCACAGCTTGTTTGATCCGAAACTTTAATTACTAAATGGAAATGATTAGGCAAAAGACAGTATGCATATAAGCTTAGAGTAGAATTAAGATATTTGGAAAATCTATCTAAAAAAAACCGATAGTTTTCATTTTCTCTAAAAAGTACCTCGGAACCGACTGCGTGATTGTAGACATGAAAAAAATGGCCGGGTTCAAATGGAGGGCTATATTTTGGAACATTGATGGAAGTCATCTCGGAATGCCGTCTCTTGATTACTATACATTCGATTTGTAGTCTTAAAGAATCTCGGAATTTATCGGATTCTTTTCAAATTTTATTCTTAGACATAGACATGGTATGTCTGAACAACGGATGTAGAATATAGTCCAATCCCTCAAGTGGAATAATGCTGGGAGCGAGGGGCTGGAGAAGAGACATACCATGTCTTGGTTGAGGCATGGGGCCGGGGTTTAGACATGGTATGTCTAAACCCCGGATGTTGAATTATAGTCTAATCTTTCAAATGGACTATTGCTGGGATCGAGGGTCGGAAAAGAGACATACCATGTCTTAGGCACTCAGATATCAAAAACTTGCCCGGCTTGCAAATGCGCGGCTGAGGGTAGCTTCGTCGATAAACTCAAGCTCGGTCCCCATCGGGATTCCATACGCGATACGCGTAACGTCTACTTCATAATTTAGCAGCAGTTTATTGATGTAGTACGACGTCGCTTCTCCTTCGGCATCCGGGTTAAGCGCTAAAATGACCTCCTCAATCTGCTCGTCACCGCTACCGATTCGCTCCAGAAGCTGCTTGATACGGATATCGTCCGGCCCGATATTGTCAAGCGGAGAAATAATACCGCCCAGTACATGGTACCGTCCCCGGAATTCGTTTGTCTTTTCGATAATAAAAACGTCCTGAAACTCTTCAACCACGCAGATAACGCCGGTTTGTCGTTTAGCGTTGCTGCAGATTGCGCACGGGTCACGATCGGTAATCGTGCCGCAAACCGAGCAGCGCTGCACCGATTTTTTGAGCTGAACAAGGGCGTCCGCAAGTTTTAAAACGCGCTCGTCGGTCTGCTTAAGAAGGTGGATCGCCATTCGCTGAGCTGATTTCCGACCCGTTCCGGGCAGCTTTGCCAGCTCCTCAATGGCTCGTTCGAGCGCTTCGGAGGTAATTTGCATGTACAAAAGAGTTGAAGTATAATTTCTGAGTACTGTGGTAGCACAAACCGAATTCATCATCTGAATCCGGAATGATCAGTCGCTACAGCCCCAGCTTTCCAGGATCCATGCCGCCGGGAAGTCCTCCGGGCATCATGCCTTTGTAGACATCCTGCATTTTTTCCTTAGCAGCGGCTTCAGCTTTATCAAGTGCTTTGTTGACTCCGGCTACCACGAGATCTTCAAGCATCTCTTTGTCATCAGGGTCGATCACGTCGTCATCGAGATTGATAGAGACAACTTTTCTGTTTCCGTTGGCAGTTACTTTCACCATACCGCCACCAGCTTCGGCTTCCACGTGAAGGTCGTCCAGCTGATCCTGCACTTCTTTCATTTTTGATTGCATATCCTGAAATTTGCCGAACATATCGGCCATGTTAAATTCACTCATAGGTTGTAAATATTGAATTAATAGTAATAAGGGTTGATCTCAGTTGCAGTTGAAACCGGGTATCAATAATCCAGTTCGGCTCCGAACAACTCTACAACGGTTTTTAAGTGCGGATCTTTCTTCTGTAGTTCTTTAAATCGTTCGTAGGGGCTCTTCGTTTCTTTTTTCTTCGTCTGCCGTTCCACAACGCATTTAATTCTGATTCGAATGCCCACCGTGCGCTTCATCAGATTGGATAGCAGCTGTTGATTTTCATCAAACAGGTTAATAGCAAATTCATTGTCTGCCGTAACAATAAGCTGAGTGCCCCTGAGCTCTTTAAGTGAGACACGCATAACTTGCATGTACAACATCCGAGGTGCTTCATCTTTTACTTTATCAACAAAGGAACGCCAGTGTGAATCGAGATCGTCAACTGAGCTGAGCTTTACAGGTTCAGGGTATTTCTCATCAACGGCAGTTTCAGCGTCTGCTTTCTGATCGACAACTCCCTGCGGTGAGCTGATTCCCTCAGCATACCCCAGCGTCGGTTTTATCATAAGAAAATCATCGTCATCCCCGTCTCCACCTCTATCTGCAGCTTCTGATTCAGGAGCTGCGTGTTGTTCAGGCTTGGACTCGTGCTCGGACTCCGGGTCTGGTTGACCGTCTTCTGAAACCGGCTCGGGCTCTGTTTCAGGTTCATCACTGGATGACATAGATGCTTCCGGTTTCGATTCTTCCCGCATCATGGGCGGTGGATTCACAGATCCGTTGCCGGTGTGAGGCGGGTCAGAATTTGGATTGGGGCTTTCATCAGTAATATCGCCAGAATTTGTAGCTGAATCTGAACCTGATTCTGAGTCTGTGGACGAGGCCGGCTCGGCTTCCGGTTGTACTGAGGGTTGATCTTTGGACGTGTCGGATGGTTCAGACGAACTACCCGTTAGCTGAATCCCGCCGTTTTTTTTTAATTGATTCAGATCTTCAATCAGGCTGTTCAGATCACGGCTTCGGTTCATGTGGATCAGCTTGAGAAGTAAAATCTCAAAATGGACCCGCGGCTGCTGGACATCACGGATTTTTAACTGTGAGTCGCTGACCATATGAAGCATTCTCATCAGATCTTCTTCTTCAAATGCCTGTGCCGCTTCTTTATAGCGGGCTTTTGTATCCTTTGTAGCATCCACAAGATACATGCGTCCGGAGTTAATGGCCACGTAGAGATTGCGCAAATGCTCGGTCAGAGATGATAGAAATTCCTGTATATCAACGCCGGCTTTCATCAGGTCGTCAACAAGCTGAAGTCCGGCGCTTGAATCTTTCTTTTCAACGGATGAGATAAACTTAAAGAGCTGATCCACGCCTACAACATTCAGAGCTTCAATGAGTTCATCGTGTTGAATGTCATTGCCGCAAAAAGCAATCGCCTGGTCCATCAGGCCAAGAGCATCACGAAGCGCGCCATCGGCTTTTTTTGCGATTACGTGCAGAGACTCATCATCAATCGTAATTCCTTCTTTGCTGCAGATCGCTTTGAGCCGCTCTACAATTTCATCGACGCTGATTCGCTTAAAATCAAACCGCTGTACACGTGAAAGAATAGTAGGCAGAACTTTATGGGGCTCGGTTGTAGCAAAAATAAAAATGGCGTGAGCGGGGGGCTCTTCCAATGTTTTCAGCAGTGCGTTAAACGCAGCCTTGCTGAGCATGTGAACCTCATCAACAATAAATACTTTATAACGGCCATTTTGCGGAGGAATCCTAACACTTTCCCTCAGGTGATGGATGTCGTCTACCTTATTATTCGACGCCGCGTCAATCTCAACAACGTTCAGGGTCTGATTCAGAGATTCTGCATCTACACCGGCATCGATGGAATTGATGGTTCGTGCCAGCACCCGTGCCATGGTGGTTTTACCCACGCCGCGAGGGCCGCAAAACATATAGGCGTGCGAAAGACGATCCTGCTTAATTGCGTTTTTAAGCGTATTGCTGACATGCTCCTGCGATACAATATCGTCAAAGGATTGCGGGCGGTATGTACGGGTTAATGCTCTGTAGTTTTGCGGCATAAATCTGATCTGTTTAGAATATAAAAGGTACTAAAATTAAACCTTCTTGTTGAGCCGAATTCTGTAAAAAGCTACATCAATTTGTGGTTTCACTGTTCGTTTTAACTGGAACATTGTATTTTGAGCTGAATTAATATCTGATCTGTTGCCATGAATTTATTTCGCTACTCTTTTATAGTGGTCTCTGTCGTTGTCAGCTGGCTCTCTGGCGCAGAGATACTACAGGCTCAGACGGCTTCTGCATACCAGCAGGGAATGGAGCAGCTGTACCGCGGCGATGTGAATGAAGCTCTTGCATTCTGGGAAGCCAACTATGCAGAACATACCCGTGTGGACGCGCGCATAGGGTTTGAGTACATGCGTATCGTTACAGAGAGGAACTTTGATGAGCGCTTTGAAACAGCAACCGAAATGTATTATCAGGCACTATTGAACGGAACGGGAGCAAACAGCAGGATTGCAGTTCGGCAGGAAATAGAGCGCTTAAAACCGATAGTGGGTGATGGTATGTATCGGCAGTGGACAGACTGGTGGGACAAAGAAAAAACGGAACTCAGGTCGGATATCAGGGGATATTGGATACGTCTCGACCCCACACCGGCCCGAGCGGTTAATGAACGATTGATTGAGCACTGGCAACGAATAGCAGAGGCACGAAACCGCTACACCAAAAACAGCTCAACGATTTACGGAACCGATGAGCGGGCACTCGTTTTTGTGAGATATGGCGAACCGGATCGCGTTCAGAGCGGATTGCTGACGCTGCAGGATATGAACATTAAGCCATGGCTGGAACGTCAGATTGTCCGCCGGCAAAGCAACATGAGCGACGATGTAGGGGGTGGAGAGTATGATGAGGAGCGTCTTCCGCAGATTCAGCAACAGACGCTTGAGTTTATACTTTACGAAAATCACCGGTATCCGGAATACGAGATTTGGTTTTACGATGATATTGTCGTGAGTGGTGAGAGTTCAGTCCCCTTTATTTTTGGTACGAATATTCGGAATGATCAATTCGAAATGCTGAGTACCATTGAAAAGTTTATCCCTGAACGTGCCTACAGCATCAAACCATTTGAAGAGCGAGACATGGTGCAGTTTACCAGAGCGGGGTTGACACCGGCGCTCATTCTTCAGATGCTGTATTATGAGCAATTGAGCAGTATCGACTCGTTTTTCGAGCAGCGGTTAAACAGCCTTCGGGATGTGGTTCTTGAGCAGGAGAGAGGGGTGTTCTCCGGCATAGATGTGGAGTTCAAAAAGGAGTCGGCTGAACTGATTCACCAGCAAGAGTTACAGGCTCCCCGCCAGCTTTCTACTTTAGAATCTAAAATACCCTCAGTTCCTGTTGATGTGTATCAATATCGGTTTCTGGACTCGAATCAAACACCGGTACTGGTTACATTTATCGAGAGCGACCCCCGTGAGGCGTTTATGATTGATTTCACACGGAATCGAAATGATACGGTCTCGCTCAACATGATCCAGAGCGCTGATAATATTTCCGGGATTCTTCCGCAGTACCAGCTTCAGCACAGTCTTCAGACGTACAATGATAGCTGGGAGCTGACGGGTCGCGAAACGGCAGAGCCTGCGTTCAGCATTCAAAGAAACCCGTTTCGTGCCGGCGCTTCATCGGTTTTTCAGTCTAAACATACCGGCAGGGCACAGAAGTCGGCCTCATCAGAAATAAAAAGCAGTGATGATACTACCGTGGGGCCCGCATTTGATACACCTTATCCTGAATCAACCCGGGGACTTGGAAGCGTTCATTATCGGGAGCCTGAGCCGTTGTCACCCAACCCGGATTCACTTCAGGCCGCAGATCTGGTGCTCGGTTATGGCATTGGCAGAGAAGAGATCTCTGATGAAGCGATGTTTCCTTTTTATGTAGCCAATAACCAAACTATTCCCTGGCAGGAAACGCTGGCGCTCCATTTTGAAGTCTATAATCTTGAGGTTCAACCCAACGGATTTTCCAGATTCGAGCTCACGTACCGTATTCTTCCTGTTGATGAAAGCGGGCGGGTTCTGACCAATCAGTCAGAGTTTATCCTTACGCTGAATTTCACAAGTGAGGAGAACCGCCTGGTTGAAAACCTTGAAATAGAAACGGCTGACCTGATGCCCGGACTATACGAGTTGCGTGTACAAATATCAGATGTAAATACCGGCCAGCAAGTTGAGCGGCAGACCCGCTTTGAGGTATTGGATTAATAATTAAGATTACGATTGACGGGCAATGCTCTGATTTAACACTGAGTCAATTTAAAGATCCTATTAACCTCAACCTGAATCACCGCCTGCTTTTTACAGCTGAATCCCATCCCACTCAACAGGTCGTTTTTCGCCGGCAGGAATAGCAACATCCAGACGGTTTTGTTGAGGGGGAAGCTGGCATGTCGTAAACGGATTGAAGGCACACGGCGGATTATAGGCTTTATTAAAGTCGAGCGTCAAATACCCGTCATCACCCGGAAGGTCAACAATCATGTAGCGCCCGGCCTGATAGGTTTCTGTTTTGTTGGTGGAATCGGTAAACATGAGGAAAAGGCCACTTGAAGACTCAAAAGCGTCAATGGAGTAAATCTCACCATCGATTTGAAACTCTATGCTGCCGGGTGAATATTCGTCAACCACTTCGCCAAGTACATTTGCGATTTCGATGGTTGTTTCTTCCGGATGGGGTACCAAACGGGCATTATGATGCCACTCCTGCTGAAGCGGATAGGCCGGAAACCCATCAAACCGATCGGCCTTCGGAGTATCCATACTGAAGACCTTTACGCCCCGCTGATCGTTACGGCTGTCGATGAACCAGGTTAGAGCCCCATGCTTGGCATGAATTCGTTCGTCGATATCATCGCCTACCATTTTAAGAGTGTCAACCGGTTCACCCTTGTGACGGATGTCAACGCCGTTGTTTACAATCATTGTTACGCTGCCATTTTCCAGGATGAATGTACCTGCACTTTCCGGAATCGATCCTTCAGGAAACTGAATATCCTGATCGCTGCCGCTGCCAAAGTTGTTCTCGCCCTCCTCAAACCAGATGAGGTTCTGTAGCCGCAGCCAGTCTGTGGTGTCGGTCAGGGCGCTGATACGGTAATCGAGCCACTCCTGGTGGAGTTGTTCATAGTCGGCGGGCAGTGGTTTCGGTCCAAGTTCACTGCTGTTGCAGCTAATCAGTAGTAGAGAACATGCGATTAAAAAGAGAAGTGATGTACGGATCATAGGAGTGATAGATTTTAAAATTACAGTTTTCAACAGAATTATTTAATGCTGAGTTTGCATGCGAATAATCAGCGAGGCGCAGGTCTTAAATTTCATTTTAGTCTGCTTCAGAGCCCGGTCCAGTTGACGGGGCGTTTTTCTCCGGCCGTGATGGACAAATCCAGCCGGTTTTGTGACGGTGGCAGCTGACACGTTGAATATACGGTATATGCACAAGGCGGATTGTATATTTTATTGAAGTCGATTACCGTCCGGCCCGATTCATCCGGTGCATCAACGTACATGTATCTTCCCGCCTGGTTCGTTTCGGTTTGATTGGTTTCATCTCCAATAACCAAAAACAGACGGTCGTCCGATGCATCCAGAGCTTCGATTGTAAATACCTTATCGTTGAACCGGAACGTCAATCTACCCGGGTTGAGGATCTCATCAACCTGCCCCAGCACGTTTGTAATCTGGATTGTAGACCCGGTAGGATTGGGTTCGTATTGAGCAAGCAGACTCCATTTTGGATCCGTTGGAAAGCGTCCAAATCCATCAAACTGATCTACTTTTGGATTCTGCTTATTGAACAGACGAATGGCAATCAGTTCCTGCCGCTGAATGACGTACCACTCAAGATGCCCATATCCCAGAGCCGGAGCATTCACTCCGTCAAATATCACCATGTCTGAGACTTGCTCACCATTGTGTGTTATTGAAATACCGTTTGCGGCGTTAAACTTGATTGTTTCTTCTTGCAGAGTAAATGTGCCGGCGTGGGCGGGTAATGTTTCTTCAGGAAACTGAACATCCTGGTCAGGGCCGCTTCCAAAACTGTTTACGCCCTCATCCAAAATAAACATGCCAGCCAGCCGCATCCAGCCGGTGGGTTCTTTGAGTGTTTCAATCCGATCATCAACCCATAGGTCAATCTCCTCTGAATAATTATCGGATACAGGTGCCGGGCCCAGATCTGATTTTGATTGAGAGCAAGAGATGAGAATAAAGAGAGCAAAAAGAGACGCGGTTACAGTTTTCATAATAGCTGATCCAGCCACTTGAATGCTTTAGGGGCGGTATTGAAGGTTTATCCAATTGGAATATACATTTAAGAAACGGTTCATTCCCTTGCATCACAAATATGTAAATTTTTTGGGCTAATAAATTGCCCGTTTCACATCTGCAGCCTGCCCCCTCTACTGACCAAAGATGCGGACACCTGCCGTAAACCCTACCCAGAACCGGACGTCGCGACCGGAGCGCGTTGCCTCTGAAATAGAATACCATGTGTAATCGCTGTTTCCCGCCTGTTTTGAGATCTGCAAATTAACTGTTGGGCCCAGATAAAGCGCGGTTTGTGGCGTGATATTTTTGCCCAGCAGATATTTATAGCTTAAAATTGCATTCGGTGTACTGCTCCATGTGTCATCAAATATCCGCTGGAGTGTAAAGTCATGGGTTGAAAAATAATCTCCAAGATTGGGCCGGTTCCAGGCGTCATCAAGTGTTCGGTAGGTGCCGATCGACCAGCTGAGAGACCAGACGTCCCGGTCGGAGATAAATGGATTGAAGCCCAGCGATATTTTATTGTAAACAGGATTTGTGCCAAGTGTAAGTCCAAGGTGTGTAAACCCTCCATCCGTAAACCAGAGATCAAGATTCTTCCGTCCGTTACCATAGTAACTGATCAGCCCGACAGGAACGCCCTCAAACCGGCGTGCATAATTCACCAACCCGATTTGAACACCCTGGCCCTGTTCAGCAACATTTGCCACCCCGGCAAACTGTATGCCCTGGAAGGATTGGCTTAGGTTTATGATACCTGCGCCGGCAACTCCCTGAAAGTCTTGCGATATATTTGTAATACCGCTCATAGTAATACCACTTGTTGATCCACCGGTTATATTGGTAATTCCTGAGAATTGGAGTCCCTGGGAATTACCTCCGGCCAGGTTAAAAATTCCGGCAAACTGTATGCCACTCAAGTCACCACCGGACAGGTTTCCAATGCCGGAGAACTGAAGCCCCAGCATTTCCTGCGATACGTTCATCAAACCGGCAAACTGAATACCACTCATGTCTGTTGCACTTACATTCCCAAACCCTGCAAACTGTATCCCCTGCATTTCGGTGCCGGAAATGTTTCCCATCCCTGAGATCTGAACACCAGAAAGCTGCTCGGATGAGAGATTACCGAAACCGGATAGCTGAACGCCACTCATTTCGCCGCCGGAAGCATTTAAAAGGCCAATCTGTAGTCCTCTTGAGAAATACCTGTTAATATTGACGAGCCCGAGTTCGTATCCGTCAAGCCCGCCGTGGTATCCGGCTAATAAATTCAGTGAATATTTTGC
>Ga0307966_1001175_pt1 | contig 20792 bp, 17 predicted proteins | sample OrgLakmetagen646_FD_203141 | JGI IMG/M metagenome (GOLD analysis project Ga0307966, IMG submission 203141) | Saline water microbial communities from Organic Lake, Antarctica - #646 | ecosystem: Environmental > Aquatic > Non-marine Saline and Alkaline > Saline | place: Antarctica: Organic Lake... | reverse complement strand
TTGGCGTAGACTTCAACCATCCGATCCCACGGCAGCAGAGCTCCCAGCTGAATCCAGCGATTGTTCGGATCTAATTCGAGTTGGCAGAGATTAGAAAAATCCTCAAATTGGGTTTGGTACTGAGATGCATAATTTATCATATGCAAGGTTATTTGCCCAAAAGGTACAAATACCCTGCATAAGAAGCTATGAAAATGACATCTAACCTACTGTAATTATGTAATTTAGATTGGATCTGAGGAGGCCCTACGTAATTTTCCCGATCCCCGAAATTTCAACGAAGGGGATAACGCAGGTGAGCGGGGCAACACCAATTCAGAGGTGACAGACCAGAAGTCCCCTCTTGAGAGGGGATACGTTCAAACGAACCGGCACAGCCGGATGAGTTAAACGAGGGGTGTGCTTCGTGACTTTGATCGAGAATCGCAGCCGTTCCAGGTTTCTTGCCCTCGCGAACACACCCCTGATTTTTGAAAGGCTCGCGTTGCGATCTTTCTCTAATCTGTCCCCTCTCGGAGAGGGGATTTGGAAGCCTTTAAATTTATTTATTTGCAATCTGTCACTGGTAGCTCCTAATCTTCTCTAAAAGCATGCAACACTATTTAGAGGGTGACAGAATGTTGAATTTGTCACCAGTTGAAATAGTATCTCATCCTCAGATTGGAAATCGGAAATCGCTACGTCTTATCAATCGAAAATCAATCCACCAGATGGTTCGTTACGGATATTCGATTGATGAGATTTTCGATATACGATATGCGATTTTTTCCCTAAGCCAGTTCTGTCACTGGTAGCTCTTAATCTTGCCCAAAAGCACGCTCTTCGAAGTTTTCCCGATCCCCGAAGTTTTAACGTAGTGGAGCGGGGCAACACTATTCCAGAGGTGACAGAGCGATTCAATTTACTAGTCCGATTTTGTCGATTAGGGAGAAAGTCTACGGCCTTGATGGGTGAAGGGATTGCATGGTTTGCCTGTGCCCGGAAGCCATCATAGCCCTCCCTGCGCTGAAGCTACGGAAGGCAAACGGGAGTTTTTCCCCAACGGGATGCCCTGGGCAGCATACTTTCTTCTTTTAGTCCCGCCTCAGCGGGGTGGCGGTCCACCTGTCCCTACTGGGAAAAGTATGAGGAAAAACATCATGCGGGGCATCTGTCACTCGTAGCGGGCAGGCGGTAACCAGACTATAGATTTACCGTATAGGAGCCCTTAATCTTGCGGTCTAACTCTCGCTTCGCATCTTTCTCTTTGATGTCATCGCGCTTGTCGTAGCTTTTCTTACCACGGCCTAACCCTACCAGAATCTTCGCATACCCTCTTTTGAAATAGAGCTTCAGCGGTATAAGGGCAAATCCTTTCTGGTTGATGTATTTATCGATCTCTCTGATCTCTGATTTTTTAAGCAGCAATTTTCTGTCACGCCGTTCATCATGATTATTATGTGTGCCAAACTCATAAGGCTTTACATACATATTCTTTAGCCATACTTCACCCGTCTGAAGATAAGCAAACGCCTCGTTCAGGCTTGCCTTGCCGGCACGTATCGACTTAACCTCGGTTCCTTTCAGTGCAACACCTGCCTCAAACGTCTCGTCGATTGTGTAATCGTGACGTGCTTTTCGGTTTTGAATTTTTGGCGGTGAATTCTTTTTTTTCTCTGCTTTTTTAGCCAAAATAGTTCCGTTTATTGATCAAACCCAACGTCACGAAGTCCTTCCATCACATCCTCTTCGGGACTCCTATCGGGAATTGTTGCGTATATGTCCAAAATCTGCTGTATTTGCTCCCGGGCCACAGAGTTGTCCGGATTAATTCTCAGTACTTCGGTAAACTGAGAAAGGGCGTTGTTCATCCGGGTTCTCATTTCAGTCTGGTCGAACGTGGTCATACTGTGCAATCCGTAGTTGAGGTGCGTCTTTTCCCGCAACAGCGCAATTTCGGGATCCGTCTGATCTTTTTCTGAAAGTAGTTCCAAAGCAGCTTCATACTCATTCTGTTCAATCATCAGATTGACTCTATCCTCAAGCGACATATCCAGATTTTGTTGAGGCGCATCATCTCCTCCGCATGAGATCAAAATCAAACTTAAAGCAAACAAGTAAAATAAATTTCGTTTTGTCATAGGTTATTAAGTGGGATAGTGGATTAACTTAAGTTTTAATTCATCACGCTAATTGGTGACGGGCTGATACACAAGATAAAAACAATCATGCTGATCCAACCCAGTAATCTGCGCCTTGGGCTCAAATGCTGCTCATAAATGACCGGCGGATGTTCAATCTTGACAAAGTAGACAAGAAAAAAGCACCAAAAGACCCATATGAGTGAACCCGCTTGTTCGAGGCCTTCGCCCAAAAAATAAAGATAACCAACTGAGCCCATAAGTGACAATGCCCAAATGGGCGCGATCCATTCATGAGCTCTGTGAAATGCCTTCCGCATGAGAAAGAATAGGATGCCGGCCCAGATCACCGTTGAAGCGAACTCGAATCCCGGCAGCCACTCCGAAAACTGGAGATATAAAAACGGTATGGCCTCAATACCTGCAAGCAGAGTCAATCCTCCGAAGCAGATCCGGGCAGCCTGCTGATGCTTCTTAAAGCCAATCAAAGAGTAAAGTATATGACCTCCATCAAGCTGACCTATCGGCATCAGGTTCAGTGCCGTAAAAAACAGCCCCAGCCACCCCGCAAACAGGAACGGGTAGTGATACATCTCATACATTGGCGGGACGTTCTCAAAGAAACTTGCCAGAAAGCTGTAGAGAATTGTGTTCCCAATAATAATAGAGCCGATGCCATCAGGAGTTTCAGGCGCTTCATCCGGGAATGTACCCGTTTGTTCAATATGTTCGATCACCGCCTCGTGGCCGCTGAAGTTCTCGATAAAGGAGGGGTCGGGGAGAGTGGCAAAACCATAGAGTAAAATTACCAGCGACACCACAAACCCCGCGATGGGCCCGGAGATCCCTATATCAAACAATTTCTTTGTGCTTTGTATCTGCTCCTTAATCCGGATGACGGCTCCCATCGTGCCAATACCCAGAGGTATAGGAATAAAATAGGGGAGTGTTACCCGCACTTTGTGATATACGGCAGCAAAGTAGTGGCCAAATTCATGTGTAGCCAGAAACGCAAGTAAAAGCGCAGCAAACAGAGCTCCCTGCGGCCACATGTCAAGAATACCATCCACACCGGCATCCTGCCCGACAAATATGATCCCAAAAAACGTGACAGTCGCAAACGTCGTGACGAAAAGCGCCGTGTGTTTCAGTATCTCAACCCAGGTTGGTTTGTTAACAGGTTGAGACTCCATGGAGACTTCCTGAGTATTAATCTCGGTTTCGGGAATATTAGAATCTGGGTAAGGCAAATCTGGTATCTAAAAGATTAATGTCTGAGTATTGGAAGGGTCATGCACCGGGCTCCGCCACGACCGCGGCAAAGCTCATGCCCCTGAAAACTAATTGCTATTTTTCCCGACTCTTTATAGTTAAACGGTTTGTTTGAGTATTCATTTACAAAATTGAACTGATCCATGATTTTGTATCCATGATTGGACAACGCTTCAAATGTCTTCGTGTTTCGTTCGTACCCAACAATAACGCCGGGAGCCAGTGCAAACACGTTTGCGCCGTCGGTCCACTGCTCACGAAATTGTGTGGTTCGATCATCCCCCCCGCAGCGTATAAACGTAAATTCCCTTTCCAGAAGGGTTTCGAGGGCTTGCTTCAGGCTTGAATGCTGGTTTGTCACAATCAAATCACCGTCCTTACTAAGCTCAACCACATTATCTGTCTGTTCTTCAATAGCTGGTGGAAAAACAACGCATTCGTTAAAGTCGGAAAACGTGAAAATTGTATCTAAATGCATGGATGACCGTTTCTTAGGAATATCAACCGCGAGCACGTGCTCAACGTTTCCTGAAAGCAGATGACCCGCAACTCCCATCAATCCGCTAAACGAAGTTCGTTCGCTCATTCCAATGAGAACGACCTTATCGGATGCAACCAGGACATCGCCGCCTTCTATTGACTGACTTCCGTCTGTGTAGATAATTCTGTTTTTCACTTCGCTGAAGGTTTCACTGTTATTCAGGATGAGTTCCATTAACAGAGATTCTCTTGCACGGGCGCGCTTAGCCGCTTTCGACAGAATGACCGTATCATTAACAACAGCAGCCAGATCGCGCGTAAAAAGCAGATTAGGGGCCGGGTGAAGCGTAAAGTGGTGAGAAGGCGAAATAGATCCTTCAACTACAAACCGCAGTAGCTGATCCGCCGAAAGATTTTGCAGGTCTTTGTGAACGGCCTCAAGGTTTTCATAGGGTAGTTCGTTTACCAGTGTATTTAAAAACTCCCGTCGAACGCCTTCATCCTGAAGACAATCCAGAGCCAAATCCATAATTTCCAGAATCTCACCGTCTTCCGGCATTGCGGCCCTGAACAAATCGAGCATATCGAGATGTTCTTCGCGTGCGTCTTCTTCAAAGATAATATCATCAAACAGAAGCTCATCCTTAATCTCAGGATTTACCAGAGAAACTTCATGGCCCGGCGTGTGAACAATAACTTTTTTAAGTTGGTCTGTCTCCGACGGTATAGATATCTGCATATGTGCGTATCAGTAGATTTTTTTTGAGAGGGTAATATACGTGTTATGAATCACCATTATAAATTGGAATATGCCGCGACATGCACCTTTAGATGTAGATTTCTTAAAGGGTATCTAAAATAGACGATTCCCTTGAGTTTTTATTCATTTAAAAATGATTTTATAATTATATCTATCTTGTCGATAACTGAAAAAGATGGAATATTTATACCAACGCTGATGTTATATCATCCATGACAAATAAAGCCGAAATAGAATCCCTCATTTTTTTACTTGAAGACCCTGATCCGGAAGTTCAGAGCGGCGTAAAGAACAGATTTCAGGAACTGGGTGAGAGAGCCGTCCCACTGCTGGATCAGTATAGAAGCGAATCGGTAAAAGATAGTGAGCGTCAGCATATCAATGAGATTATTCACAACATTACTTATGGCTCTCTGCTTGAGGATTTTACCGACCTGATTGACAGCGGGATTTCCGGCAGACGGTCTCTCGAAGAGGCTCTTTTTATCTTAGCCCGTTTTGGCAATCCTACACTTCGCGCATCTGAATACAAGGATAAACTTGATGATCTTGCCCGGCAGATAGGAAGTGATATCGCTTACACTCCGTCTCTCAATGAGAAGATGAGAATATTGCTTCATTTTGTTTTTCGCGAATTAAGATTCCGGGGTGATTCCAAAAACTACCACGATCCCGAAAATGCGTTTCTCGACAGGGTCATAGACCGCCGGAAAGGCCTTCCAATTATACTCAGTGTCGTGGTGATTGGTATTGCCCGACGCCTGAACCTTCCTTTTTACGGCGCAAATATGCCAATTCACTTCATGCTCGTCTATCAGACGCATGATCAAAATATATTGGTGGACCCGTTTGACGGAGGCACCATTGTAACATATGACCAGTGCTACTATTTTCTGAAAAAGAATGGTATTGAACCGCGGGCAGAGCATCTGGAGCGGGCCGATGAGTCTGAAATTCTTGCGCGCTGTATTCGCAATCTCATGCACAGCTACGCGAAAAACCATCAGGAACAGAAAGTAGCAGACTTGAAAGAGCTCCTCGCCCTTGTAGAAACAAAGCGGTAATTCAGTCTGCCCCACCTTTTTTTGATATGAGTTACAGAACTGCCTCTAATTTTAAAACTTCACTTCAAACGCCGTCTCTTCCGGCGGATAGCGAACAGGATCGAGCTGATTGGCCATAGCCGCAAATGAGTTAGCCTCATCGCGATCTCCTGCCTGTTCATACAGACGCGCCGCGAGGGCAAACAGATCCGGACTTGCCGGGAATTTGTCGATTAACCTCGCAAGAAGTGCAGATGCATCATCCGTCTCTTTATCCGCGACGTGAATTCTCAGGCGAAATAGGTCAAACGCGGGATGTGAATTGCCTGCTTTGTGAAGATAGTGGCGACAGCGTGAGTAAATATTCTTTTCAAAATAATAGTTCACAAACAATAATAGCATAGACGGCGGGAGATCCATCTCATTCAGGCGATCTTCGAGCGTCCGCAGAAGCTCTCTGCAATCAGCCATCAGCAAGGTGGGAACAATTACCATCAGCTCCCGTTTCGACAGATCACTGCGAAGAATTTCTGTTCGTACTTCGTCTGTCAAAAACTCCTGCACCGCGTCCTGCCATTCATCTGGTGGGGTTGACGGGTCTACCGGCGGTTCAAGCCGTTCAAACCGATCGGCGATACTCCCCTGGTCCGGAATTTCATACAGGGTAGGCTCGCTCCATTTACTCTGTAAAAGTGCCCTGTTAGCCCATTTCCTCTGTGGTGTTTGCCTAAACCCCATCGTCTTCGTGGTTGATCCTTCGTGATGGATCGCTTTCGCATGTATCGAGACCGCAATCTGTCTGCCATTATTGAGAATCTGGTGGCAGTAGTCTTCCATCTCAAAGTAAGCCAGTCCATAGGATGTGTCCATTCTCGTCGAAAGCTCACATTTAACCATAAAACAACAGCTGTCTACAATATCTGTAAGCACGACGGGATCGGTCTGTTCCTCCTCCGGCTGAGCCATTTGTGCCGCATGCTCAGTTTGATCAAGCACCGGGGCAACTACCGCCACTCGCGGATCAGCCTCAAACCCTTTTGCAAGTTCAGACACGGTTGCCGGGTTTACATCCACATCATTATGAAGTATGAGAGCAAATTCTCCAGCGGCCGCATCAAGCCCCTGATTGACTGATGCTCCAAACCCGGCATTACTTGAATTGGTAATCACCCTGATATTTAAAAATTCTTTCTCTTTAAGCTGATCCAGGTAGTCAAATGTATCATCTATACTCGCATTATCAATGATAATGAGTTCCGTGTCGGACTTAGATACAGCGCCCGCCAACGAGTTCAGGCACTGCTCAAGCTGACCTTTACCCACTCCCGTTGTTGGAATCAGAACCGAATATTTGATCTTTTTTTCGTTTTTATCGCTATCATGATCTGCCTTTGTCTGTCTAATTTCCTCTTCGGCCCTCTGTTTTTGAACCTCTTGTGGCGGTGCCGCGGGCAGCAATTTCTTCAGATCGTGCTTTAATTCGGAAGCTTCAACATGCCGCCGTGATTTTTCAAGTGCAGATATTTTTATTTGTGTTCCCTCATAATGGTCAGGCTCTTTCTTAAGAAACAGATTGATCAGCCTGAGCGTATTCTTGGCGTCATCCTGAGCGAGTAGCTGACGGCACTGAGTGAGAAGATCACCACGGGATTCTGATGGTTCAGATTCCTCTTCCGCTTTCCGGAGAAGCTGTAAAATATCTGTTTTCAATCCGCTATTCTGCTCCTTCCTGTGTACTGAACGGATAAACTCTTCAAGATTTGTGCCTACCGGCGACATAAATTGATTTTGGTCGATCACAAAGAACGGATCTGTTCTGTGCCATACATGATCCTGATGGATACGCATCGCCAGCTCAGCCCCATGCATGTGCGTCAAAAACGGATTGAAGAAAAACGACTGCCCTTTTAAAACATGACGATTCCAGACAAAGCAACTGTCGTCCGGCAGACGGCCATCTCCGGCATCCTCAATCCAAGGCATTGAGCCTGTAGGCAGATTATAATCCATAACCCAAACGGCTGCAGGATCTGATTTGAATCTCCTGAACGCATCTTTGAACAGGTTTTCATTAAATCTGTCTGCCCGTTCCGGAGCCCATACAAATTTTCCGGATGCCTGATTCAGAGCTTCATTCAGGCAGTTTCCTCGCCCGGTTGAGTGCTCGTGGTCGAGCAAAAATACAAGGTCATTATCGCAATGCTGAACCATCTCATGGAGCCGGCTACTCAATTCATCAGAAGCCGCATCATCAATAATAATAACCTCCAAACCGGAGTACGACATCTTCAAAAGTGAGCTCAGAAGATCAAGCAGGTACCTGTCTGATAAATGGGTTGTAAGAAGCGCGGATACTACAATTGGCTGATGTTTCATACATAAATTTGGTTTGAGCCAAATATACAGGTTGAGTTGACATCTTAGAAAGTACTTTTATATAAATACCATCTCTATTTTTAGTTAAATCTTTAATTCTTGCTCTTAAGCTGTTAAATTGATTTTTATACCCCTTATTAGATAATTTTAATGTTTAAGATTAATTGTAACAATGTAGTTTAGGATATCTCTTGTTATTACCTAATAAATGGTCTTCAAATGCACTCGTTTGTATCTTAAGATTCTAAAAGCCAATCCTGATACATGATCAACAGCTACTTTTTAATCCTTTATCGGACTGCTAAAAGAAAACCGGTATATACATTTATTAATCTTGCCGGCCTTGCGGTTGGTATTGCCTGTTTTATATTCATCAGCATTTACGTGTGGGATGAGCTTGGGTTTGATCAGCATCATCAGCAGAAAGATGATATCTACAGAATAAGCCAGATCAACACCTACGAGGGCGATGAAACACGATCTGCAAGCACTCCTTTCCCTTTGCGCCAGGCCGTTTTAAATGACCTTGACGGGTACGTTAAAGACGCCGCGCGCCTGTTTGATATGGAAGCCCCTAACATCTCGATCGGAAACCGTGATGATGATCTCTTTTACCGGGAAGAGCATTTCTATTTCAGCGACGCCTCCATATTCAACATTTTTGATATTCCTCTTCTGCGGGGTGATCCGGCCACTGTTTTATCCGAGCCCAACAGCGTGGTTATTACACCAGAAACTGCAGCTCGCTATTTTGGGGATGATGATCCCATCGGCAAACAATTGGTGTATGAGGGACTTATGTTACTTACTGTAACCGGCGTAATGGAACCTATGCCCCGGCAGAGCCATTTCAGGGCCGACCTACTTGCATCGTTTGAATCCCTGAGGAATATCTGGAGCAACTATGATCAGATTGCCGAGCGATGGCTGTGGACTCCTAACTGGACCTACATTCTCGCTGAGCAAGGTGCAGACCGTGGCCAGATTGAGGAGCAGCTCTCTTCATTTTCAGAAACGTACTACGAGGCTTTTTATGGTGAAAATGAGCAGGTAGAGCTGCAGTTGCAGCCGCTCACCGATATTTATCTGCATTCCAACGCTGACAATGAAATCGGCCCTACCGGTAGCTTTCTCTATCTTTTGATTTTTTCTGCGGTCGGGGTTCTTATCCTTTTAATTGCCTGCATCAACTATATTAATCTATCCACCGCTCGCGCTCTCACACGATCGAAGGAGGTTGGCCTGCGAAAAACAATGGGAGCACACCGTTCCCAGCTCACCGGACAGTTTTTATTTGAGTCACTCATCTACACGGTTCTTGCCGTGCTGATTAGTGGATTTATTGTGGTTAACGCCATGCCTTATTTCAACCTGTTTACGGGTAAAGAGATTGCACTGGCCACATTTAGCTGGGGAATCATTCTGGGGATTGGCATTCTGCTTGTGCTTGCCATCACACTTCTTGCCGGATTCTATCCGGCTACGTTTCTATCGGGATACAGTCCCATCGATGCCGTAAAAGGAACATTCTCTGCAGGTCAAAAAGGAGGCAAGCTCCGGCGATCGCTTGTTGTTTTTCAATTTTCCATTACCGCCATTCTAATCATTGGCACGTCGCTGGCTTATTTTCAGTACCAGCATATGCAGCAAAAAGATATGGGATTCGACCGCGAACAGATTATTGTTGTACCGGCTTCCATGAGCCTGACCATCTGGTACTTCGATGAATTTAAAGAGCGGGTGCTGGCAAACTCGGGTGTTTCACAAGTTTCCGGCTCAAAGACAGTACTTGGGTCCGATGATTATTTCACGTACCAGATTGCGCCGGAAGGATATGGTGAGCAGGAAGCATATTCAATTGCCAAGATGTTTGTTACCATGGATTTCCTTGAGACCATGGATATTAAACTGATTGCCGGCAGAGATTTTTCCGAAGATTTTTCTACCGATCCGGAACAGGCGATTTTGATCAACCGGACCATGGTTGACTCAATGGGGTGGGGAACTCCCAACGATGCTATAGGAAAAACATTTCGTGTGGCTGACAAAACTGCTAATGTCGTTGGCGTGACCGAAAATTTCCACTTTGCGCATCTTCGGTACGACCTTGAACCTCTGATACTGGATCTCCCCGAATCGGAGCGCCAGTTTGTCTCCAATATCGATTACTTTAAAATACGCCTGTCCGGTTCAAACACTGAGGATGCACTGGCACATATTCAAAGCGTCTGGGACAGTATTGATCCCATGCATCCATTTGATTTCTTTTTTCTGGACAGTAAAATTGACGAAATGTATGAGCAGGAACAGCAGTTTAGCACGTTGATGGGGGTATTTACCATTCTTGCTCTCGGCATTGGCTGCCTTGGTCTGCTCGGTCTTGCTTCGTATTCCATCAGCAAGCGAACACGCGAAATTGGGGTTCGAAAAGCGATGGGAGCAACAGCAACTCAGATTTTTTATCTTCTCAGCAAAGACTACGTAAAACTGATCCTGCTAGCTCATCTGATAGCACTCCCTGTTGTCTACTTGCTGGCAACTATCGGGTTTAGTGAATTTCCATACGCTATTAACTTACACCTGTACCTGGCGTTAACGTTTGTCTCCAGCATTGTGATTTCAATTTTGATCAGCCTTTTCGCCATCAGCTCGTATTCAGTACGCGCATCCCTTATCAGTCCGGTTGAAAGTTTAAGAAGTGAATAACCAGAAGCATTGATTCCGAATTATGGGAATGGACAGAAAAATTGAAAAGAAAGGATTCAGTAAAGGCGCAATCGTCGCTTTTTTCCTCGTAACTGCAGCACTCGCGTTATTCCTGTTTACATACTATGTGCTCGACAGACAATCGTCAGAAACTGTAAATCGCGATCAGGTTATAATTCGAGAGGTGACTCGCGACTCTTTCCAGGAGTATATCGAAGTTAGCGGTATTGTTCAGCCGTTGCAGTCAACCATTCTGGATGCAGTGGAGGGCGGCGTTGTGCAGGAGGTCTTTGTTCAATCCGGTGAGACGGTCTCAGCTGGCGATACCCTGCTGACACTCTCTAATTCCAACCTCCAGCTAAACGTTTTGCAGCAAGAGGCCGGCCTTTACGATCAAATTAACAACGTTCGGAATTCCCGGCTGAACCTGGAGCAGAACAACCTCCGACTCAGAGAAGATCTTGCAAGCGCCGAAACTCAGCTTGATCTGCTCCGGCCCCGGTTTGAACGCGACAGCTCACTCTACAGTCAAAAACTGATATCGCTTCAGGAATTTGAGCAGACGCGTCAATCGTACCGTTTTCAAAAGCGCCGCTATCAGCTGAATTACGAATCTTTCCAAAAAGACTCCCTTCAGCTGCAAACACAGCTCACCCAGCTCGATAATTCCGAGGAGCGGATGTGGAGAAGTCTTGAGGGTGTGCAAAGGATTCTGGATAATCTCGTGGTAACAGCACCCATATTTGGCCAGCTTTCAACGGTTGAATTAAACCAGGGCCAATCCATCAGCCAGGGCGAACGGCTCGGCCAGATAGATCAAATGGATGGGTACAAGGTTCGGGTAGACATCGATGAATTCTACCTCTCCCGCGTAACTACAGGGCTGGAGGGTAGTTTCCCGTTTTCAGGTGAACGATACGACCTTGCCATTACCCGTATTTACCCGGTCATTCAGGACGGCAGTTTCCAGGTAGATATGGATTTTACGGGCGAAACACCTGATGGTATACGCAGGGGCCAAACCGTGAGGGTGCGCCTCGAACTGGGCGATCAAACCGAGGCGATACTTCTTGCACGAGGTGGATTTTTTCAGGAAACCGGCGGCAACTGGATTTACCGGATTGATGAATCACAGAATCGTGCGTATCGTCAATCCATACGGCTGGGCCGGGGAAACACCCAGTATTTTGAAGTTCTCGAAGGATTGAGCCCCGGTGATAGTGTCATAATATCCGGTTATAATACCTTCAGTAATTCTGACGTATTGGTTTTAGAGTGAGTTACTTTTTAAGTGTAAAAATTTAAATACTTAAAACTGATATTTTTTTTCTACTTTCATGAAGAGATCTAATAAAAGCCACAGAAGCTGGCTCTTGAGAAAATATCTGTGTTTAAAAAGGATTGATGACCGAGTACAGCCACTTTTTCCGGCGTGTTGACAATAAACAGTGTGTGTAATATCAGCATCTACAAAATCGGTAACTATGATTCGTACTAGTAATTTAAAGAAGCTATATCGAACCGAAGAGATAGAAACCACTGCTTTGAATGGAGTCAATATCGAGGTGAAGAAAGGTGAATTTGTAGCTATCATGGGGCCCTCCGGTTGCGGTAAATCCACTCTTCTTAATTTACTCGGTCTGCTTGACAAACCGTCCTCAGGCGAATATTTTTTCAATGACACGGAAACGTCAGGTTTCAATGAGCGGCAACGAGCCGCACTTCGCAAAGGTAACATCGGGTTTGTCTTTCAAAGCTTTAACCTGATTGATGAGCTTACCGTCTTCGAAAATATTGAGCTTCCGCTTATGTACCTTGGGCTTTCTAACGATGTGCGAAAGAAGAAAGTAGAAGAATCGCTCCAGCGGATGAGTATGATGCCCCGTCGAAATCATTTCCCGCAGCAACTCTCCGGGGGTCAGCAGCAGAGGGTTGCTATTGCACGTGCAGTCGTTGCCGACGCCGATCTTATTCTTGCCGATGAACCCACCGGAAATCTTGATTCTGATCACGGCGACGAAGTCATGAATCTTCTGACGGAACTCAACCAGCAGGGAACTACAATTGTTATGGTCACCCATTCCCCGCACGACGCCGGGTATTCCGACCGACGAATTTACCTCTTTGACGGGTCCGTTGTAAAAGAACCTGCTGAAAAAGATTATCACGTATAACCTGGATTTTAGCTCACGTCTCCTGCATACAGCCGGGCGGCATTCTGTCTGCGGAACGTTTTTCACCCTAACTCTCCTTGGTGTAGGTGTTCTATCAGCCTAATCTACAGTAGCTTATGAGATTTTTCCAGTTCTCCCTCTTTCTGTTAATTGTTCTCCAATCTGCAGTTAAAGCACAGCCATCACCGCCAGAAGATCGTGATTTGGATCGCATCTTCAACATCGGCACCGTTCAAAGTCTCATGATTGAAAAAGACGGAACCGTTCTGCACGAGGAGTTTCGCAGCGGAATGACGAGAAACAGCACCACAAATATTAAATCTGCATCAAAAAGCATTATCTCTCTTTTAGTTGGAATTGCAATTGATGAAGGCTACCTGGAAAATGTAGATCAGACAATCGTAGAGTTTTTCCCTGATTATTTTGAGCAGAACCCCGATTCCGCAAAGGAGTCAATCACCATCAGGAATCTTCTGACTATGCGCAGCGGACTTGAAACCACCAGCTTTCAAAATTACGGGCGATGGGTAATTAGTGATAACTGGGTGACGTTCGCGCTGGATCAGCCCTTTGAGGAGGAGCCCGGCGGGCGCATGGTCTACAGTACCGGTACATCGCACCTGCTATCCGTGATTCTTACCCGGGCTACTGGCATGAGTACACGCGCATTTGCCAATAAACATCTGTTTGAACCGCTCAACATACGCGTTGGAGGCTGGGACCGGGATCCCCAGGGAAACTACATGGGCGGTAACAACCTTGCCATTAGTCCGCTTGCACTGCTTAAAATTGGTAATTTGATGCTTAACCGCGGCTCTTATAACGGTGACCAGCTGGTTTCCGAATCATGGATCACGGACTCTGTTGATATCTACACGAGAAGTAACTACAACGCTTATGACTACGGCTATATGTGGTGGCGAAAGCCCGCCGGCGACCGAGATGTGATTTTTGCCTGGGGCAATGGCGGCCAGTACATCATGGTGCTTCCTGAACTAAATGCAGTGATAAGTATTACGTCAGATTTGGGAAGAAGCAACGGTTCACGCCGGTACCAGCGGCGGATTTTCACGTTTCTTGAGGAGGAGATCATTCCCTATTTGCTGGAATCATAAAAACGCTACTCACGGAACGGCATTGGGAAGACAGGCACGCCTACGTGGCCGTCTTTACTCACAGAACGCACTCCAAACAGCCAGTTGTCTTTAGATACATTTTTTAATGTATAGTGAATATCTGTTCCCACAAGCTTTTTATGCTGCCAAACCGGAGATGTCGTCTCCCTCCAAAGCACTTCATAACCGCCGAGATTTTCAGACTCTGAACGGCTCCACCGCAGACGGGTATCATTTTCAAGTTCAGTAACATTAATTCCAACATTGGCAGGTGGCCTCGGAGACCGGGCCAGATTAGCAAGCGCTGAAAGATTTATCTCTGCAACACGCTTTACATAGTCATAATCGACGTATTCGGGAAGATCGCCGTATCGAACTCCATCTGTTTCACGAACGTCCTCATGCTGGTGATTGTACGTTTCATAAGGCTCTGAAAAACGAACTGCGGGAAACCCATGCTCTAAGAACGCCATATGATCCCCGCCTCTCATATATCGATCGGCCCTGTAAATAAGCCTTACCTCCATTGTCTTTCTGTAGCTTTCTGATACCTCTTTGATAGTTCTGGCAAGCTGACGTGTCGGCATATCACTCTCTCCGCCTGTTTGCAGATAACGAACTGTTTCCATACTGAGCGCTTCCTCCGCCGGAATTCCTCTTGAAAATAGTCTCACAGTATTGGGAGCTGACAAGGCCCCTTTTTCGGATTCAGGATTTCCAATAATATCATTCGTTATCATGCCTGCAATATTTTTACCCTCTGATGCAGCTTCAGCTGCCCATTGGCGGGCCCCAAGCAGGCCCTGCTCTTCACCTGCCGCAGCCATAAAGACCAGCGTAGCAGGGAATTCGTAACCCGACATAACGCGCGCCAGCTCCATCACTGCTGCTGTGCCCGACGCATCATCGTTTGCCCCAGGAGCCAGAGACTCAGAATCCATCACACTCGACGCCCGCGAATCGTAATGGCCGCTAAAAACGAACATGCGGTCATCACCCGGATCTATACCCGGCAGCGTAGCTATTATGTTCACAATGTCTACGGCTTTGGGAATGCGACGGGTTGGTTCCTGTAAAAACCTGTGATATTCAACCATCAGACGGCCACCGCTCTGCCTGCTGTACCGGTCCAGTTCCTGTTTAATCCAACGCCTAGCAGCGCCAATTCCAAATGTGTCGCTCTCAGTTTCAGACATAGTATGGCGAGTGCCAAAATTTACAAGTGTCTCAATGGTCGTTTCCATTGAATCTGCAGAAACGCGCTCCATCATTTCAACGATGTCCGGGTCAAGATCTCTAAGTTGTATTTGACCCGGTTCAGGTTCAATATATGCACATGCCCCAAATACAAGGACAAACATTAATACTATAAGAAATAACAGGTTACGCATGGTACTTGAGTAAATTATTTGAAGTACTTGATTATCACTTATAACGAAGCAACAGTCAAGATGCGAGATGTTAAAAGATGGTGAGATTTATTAAATCAGATTTACATTAGGGGAGTTTGATTGGTTTTATCGGCATTTTGCTGTTTAGTGTGGGTAGCCTGTATATTTGAACCTGCAGAAAACATTGTCAATGAGTAAAAACAAAGTCAGGAGACCATAAGACGCTTTCCTGTTCGTTTTGCCTTGATCCAAAACGAACCATGAGGCTGTCCAAAAAGGTTTACTGGCAACTATTCCGCTTAAATAATTTAGAATGTTTATCCCGACTCACCCTATATCCCTCTCTATCTAATAAAGAGGGATTAAATGTCTAAATTATTTAAGCTTGGTTACTGGCAAATTCACTTTTTGGACAGCCTCGATTTAAAGTCTAAATTATTTAAGATTAGCAACTTATTATGTTCCTTTTTGGACAGCCTCACAAGGCCGAAGTAGTCTTCGACAAAATAAGTTGCATACTCCAATCGAATTCGGAAGCGCATCTTCTTACCCTGCAATGGTTCCAGATTAGCCCGCCGGAGCCAATCACTCGCCCGGCGATTTTCACTCCTCGTTTTGCGCCATTTTTTTCTTTCTGAGCATATAGAACAGGGCAACTCCGGCCGTTACAAACGCAGACACTATGGTCAACTCAATGACGGTGCTGTTGAGATGAGAAAATGACTCAGGCTGTATGAGGTACTGAACATATTTATAGAAAGCGCCTGCAGCAAAAGCTGCAAAATAGATAAGTAGTAATGTTCGGATTTTCACGAAATAATTGGTTTTATTACTGTCTTCATACGTGTATTACAATCAATCTGTATGTTTTTCGATTCCTTGAAAAGCACAATCACTAAACTTTAATTCACTCATTCATGCTTGTACTTGTCATAAACTGCGGAAGCTCATCTGTCAAATATAACCTGATTGACACCTCCGACGAAAGTAATCTTTGTAAGGGGCTTGTTGAGCGAATTGGAGCCGTTACATCTATTGTGAAGCATGAACCTGAGGGACAGCGCCACACTAAAAGCACCCGCACCATTTCGAACCACAGTGAGGCGTTGCAGGAGATTATGAACTATCTGCTGGATACAGAAAATCAAATCATTGAGTCCCCCTCCGATATTAAAGCCGTAGGTCACAGAGTGGTTCACGGCGGTGAGATGTTCAAAGACTCTGTGTTAATAGACGAAGACGTAACCGCCGCTATTGAACAGGCGTTCGACCTGGCACCGCTCCATAATCCGCCAAACCTCAAGGGAATACAGGCCGCTCAGAAGAATTTGTCGGACATTCCTCATGTTGCCGTGTTTGATACCGCATTCCATCACTCCCTGCCCAACAAGGCGTTTTTGTACGGCATTCCGAACAGGCTCTATCGCCGCTACAAGATTCGTAAGTACGGCTTCCACGGAACTTCACACTATTTTGTGAGTCGCCAGTACTATAAAACAACCGGGAAGAAGGCGGAAGACACAAAAGTTATCACGTGCCACCTTGGGAACGGGGCGTCAATTGCAGCAGTGGATGGCGGCAAGTCTGTTGATACGTCAATGGGCTTTACACCTCTCTCAGGACTTGTAATGGGAACCCGCAGCGGTGATCTCGATCCCTCCATTCTTTTCTACCTGATTGAAAAAGAGGAGCTCAGCTTAGCCAACGTTCACGCCTTACTGAACCGCCACAGCGGACTTCTTGGCGTGAGCGGGTACGCCAGCGACATGCGCGATCTCATTGAAGAAGCTGACAATGGTGACCGACGCTGTCAGCAGGCGATCGATCTGTTTTGCTACAAAATAAAGCAGTATGTCGGGTCATATATTGCTACGATGAACGGGTGTGACGCCATCATCTTTACGGCCGGAATCGGGGAGAATGCCCCTTTGATCAGGCAACAATCTCTGGTGGAAATGGATTATCTGGGTATTGAAGTAGATGAAGAGAAAAATTACGGCGCTGAACAGGGCACTATTCAGAAAATAAGCACAGAATCATCAAAAATCGATGTGTTTGTAATTCCCACCAACGAAGAGCTGGTGATTGCAATTGACACAGCCAAGATTGCCCAGGCATCGGACCAGTCTCCGTGGGTTTAGAAAAATTAATTTAGTGTCGCTGAATGATGTTTCTACTGCCGGGCTGTGGACTTAAAAGCACAGTAAAAAACCTGAACCGGACCGCCGGAAACACGTGTTATCTGTTCGGACATAAGAGTTTATGCCTCCCGGAAGTTACTAAGTCACAGATCCGGCAGAATGTTCGGCAAATAAGCAGACTTGGTTTTTTACTCGAGAACTCTGCGAATATAGTTGATCTGTCCTATGTGATAAGAGAGGTGAGTGGCGAGGTGTATTAGCATAAAGGAGTTTGTCATCTCGTAGCCAAATACATTCCTCGGATACTGTGACGCCAGGCTGGCATCCTCGAAGTCGTTAAGCGTTTTTTCAACAACATCACTTACTTTCATGATGCCGGTTATGAGTTCCTTTTTTGGGATCTCATTTTTCTCAAACTCGGCGGGACGATTTCTTTCGTAGCCGGTTTTACCAAGTATGGCCCCGATGTAATGATTTAGGTTGCCCGTAATATGTAGAGCCAGGTTTCCGGCAGAGTTGGATACAGAACGGGGGGCCTTCCAGAGATGATCTTCAAATTGAAAAGCTTCAATCTCATTTTTCAGTTTATTTAGATCACGTTTATAAATTGTGATGAGTTCCTCAATCATGGTTACGATCTTATGTGGTAAGTATTCGAAGGTTTTGCCCCATCGGGATGCCTTCTATTCATATGAATTTAAATTAGTATACGGTATATAAATAAATGAATTGCAATCACTATGGATTATAAACGGTCATCCTGATCCTGAAAATTTTAATGCTGCTCTTTTGAAAGCCCATAAATGAGGAGCAAAGGAATATGGTTCAAGATTTTTATGAGACACACATTCGAAATCTTGACTTTGATCCAAATTTGCAATTCGGATACAGAAAGCGACCCGAATTAGAGCCTGATTCGGTGAAGGGTTAGGTAGATAAATTGGTGAAAAGTGTTATGGCTCCGGATTCTGGCCTTGAACCATGACAAAATCCCTGGTTTTGCAAATCCTTCTCGTTATGTTTTATGCACGTTGTTATGTGAATTTTTATTCATATAGGTTTTCAGTATCTGTTTTGGCAATCTCAACATATAATTGACCAAATTTTTCGCAAATAGCGTTAAAGAAACGCTCACCTTTTTCCTTTGATGACGCCTTCGGATTTCCAATACCAGTATCCTCACTTACTTTTGACCAAGGTCTTTCCGTCCATGCCCAATCTTGAGTAAACGCCTTAATTTTGTTCTTTTTCTCCATTCCGTTGCCCCAATTTTCTTTAGGAAGAACCAATTCTGGCGCAAGATGAAGAATTAAACTTGTCTCCATTTCGTCAGCGTGGTCTCCTGGGTCATCAAAGAAATCATTTCTGTTTACCACTTTAACCCATTCCCCAACGCACAGAAACATTTTAGGAAATAGAAGTCCTAATTCTCTGACAATAGGTTTCCAGTCATTGCCTCCGTGACTATTTAAAATCATAAACTTGTTAATGCCCTGCCTGTTTAAGACTTCAATAATATCCTTTAGAATCGCAAATTGAGTACTTGGATTCAAATTAATATCTAAATAGATGTCGTGTTGTCCAGTATTTACTCCAAATGGCATTGTAGGTAATATGATTACTTTAGCCCCTTTTTCCCACGCAATTCTCCCAGACTCCTCAGCGATAGCAGTTCCCTCAATAACATCCGTTGAATAAGGTAAATGATAGTTATGAGCCTCAGTTGCTCCCCAAGGCAATACAGCTAAATCAAAATCAGCTTCTTTTAAATGATTCCAATTTGTGTCGGCTAGTACATACGGTCTTATCATTCGGTTGCTTTAAATTTTGCATAACGTTGTTGTGTATGAAACGTAGCGTGTAAAAAGACGCTACGTTTCGGATTAACACTTAGCCGAATATTTAATTTTTATGTTTACTTTTCTAAATATAACCAAATTAAAAATTTGGCGGACTTTGTAAATATACACAAACCTCTCGAAAAGCCTATAATAGCTATGTTTTATACACGTTGTTAAGCAGTGCTTCACGTTCTGCTTGGTTTTCCGATGTTTGTTATTTAGTTCGGAAGTGAGCGTTGGCAAGACATACTCTTTTGCAATTTTTGGCGTAGCGTTGGCTTGAGCGAATTGCAAATGTGTATGGCTTTATGTGTTGGCTTACATTGGTTTTATCATTTTTTCAACAAATTCAATTTCTTCTTTACTCAATTTATATTTTTTGTAAAGTTGTTGGTTAATTTCTTCAATGGATTTACTCCAGTCGATATCCGATTTAGAAGTGAAATCTTGAAGCGGAACAAACTTGTATGTCTTTGATGTGCCGTGTTGACTAATTTTTGTTAAACTATGCATAAATCTTGCAAATCTGGTTTTAAGGTAAATTGACAGATTATTAGAAGGAGTTTGGTCTAGAGATAATTCAGCTCCTACTACGAGAAATGTTTCGGTACAAATTGTACTTGGATTACCAACAAAGTATCCACCCGACCAACTACATCTTGAATGTCTTGGGCCGGTTGACTATGGCTGGCTGAAGTTCTGAGGATATAAGGTTCGCACGTCGTTATATTTAGTCTGCAGGATGTTGGCCAGTACATGGGTGAGCCACTGTGTGGGATTGACTCCATGCATCTTGCAGGTTCCCAGCAGAGAATAGACCATCGCAGCTCGTTGGGCTGCTTTATGGGAGCCGGCGAACAGGTAGTTTTTGCGGCCCAGGGCCAGCGGACGGATCGTATTCTCCACCAGATTATTGTCAATCTCGAGACCCCCATCCTGCAGGTAGCCGCTGAGGGCGTCCCACCGCTTGGCCGAATAGGCCAACGCCTTGCCAATTTGGCTTTTGGGCAGCACCTGGGCAAGCTGACGTTTGATCCAGTCGCCCAGCTCGTTGATAATGGGTAGCGACCGCTCCAGCCGCAGTTCTTTGCGCCGGCCTGGCGAAAGCTCTTCCTCACGGGCCTGCCGCTCCACATTGTACAGGGTCTGAATATATCCCAGCGCCACCTCCGCCCGCTCGCGGTCGTTGTCGAGGGCTTTCTCGAACTCCCGGCGGGCATGCGCCCAGCACGCCAGATGAGTGATATCCTCGCGGGCACCGATCTTGGTGTAGACGCTGTACCCGTCGGTCTGCAAATATCCTTTAAATCCATCCAATAGCCGCTTTGGGGCGGGCGCCCCGCGGGTCGGCTGGTAGTCAAACAGCACCGTTT
>Ga0307966_1001172_pt1 | contig 20809 bp, 17 predicted proteins | sample OrgLakmetagen646_FD_203141 | JGI IMG/M metagenome (GOLD analysis project Ga0307966, IMG submission 203141) | Saline water microbial communities from Organic Lake, Antarctica - #646 | ecosystem: Environmental > Aquatic > Non-marine Saline and Alkaline > Saline | place: Antarctica: Organic Lake... | reverse complement strand
ACTCTAAGAATGTTTTGAAATAAACGTTTCGTTCCTTAACTAACAATTTAAAATATTTATCTTGTCAAATATTCACTATTTTTTGTGAATTAACTGAAATACTTATTTCTTTTACGTTATCAGTTCTTCATAAGACACCTCAAGCCACATGCCACGTCAGAAAAAAATTACAATTTACCAGGTTGCACAGAGAGCAGGTGTAGCCATTTCCACAGTCTCCCGGGTTCTTAATAATTCACCAAACGTTTCACAATCTACCAAGGATAAGGTCAACGAAGCTATTAAAGCTCTCAATTTCCGCCCCCAGGTAAGTGCGCGAAACCTTGCCAGCCGGAAGCCGCAGATGCTCGCCATTGCCGTTCCTTCCTTTACAACACCCTATTATACTGAAGTATTGAAGGGTGTTAAAGACGAAATCGAGGACCTCGATCTGGATATCGTCATCTACAATACAGGGTCTAAAAACCCAGAAGAGGGAGTGGAAAACTTTTTCAACCGTGGGACAGCAGATACCATTATTACTATCAGCATTGATATTACGGATAACGTGCATCAACAGCTTCAGTCATCAGAAATACCTATTGTATTGATTGGGAGCTCTCACCCCATGTACAATTACTTTGAGCTGAACAACAAGAAAGGCGGCTTCATGGCCGGAGAACATGTTGTTAAGCAGGGGTTCCAATCCATGGGAATGATCCTCCCTGCATTAAAAACAAAAGCCTCATCTCTTCGTCATCAAGGATATGTTGATGCTCTCAGAGAGTTTAAAATGCCTGTTGAGGAGAAGTTTTTTATCCGTGGCGAAAGCACGAAACATGCCGGTTTTACCGAAGAAGCCGGGTTTGAAGCGATTTATGAGTTTGACAAGATGGGTGAATTTCCTGAAGTCATTTTTTGCGCAAACGACACACTTGCCATCGGAGCTTTTCATGCCCTTAGCAAACTCGGGATGAGCATTCCTGATGATATTGCATTGATGGGATATGACAATATTAAATTCACTAAGTACCTGGACCTTACTACCATCGATCAAAAGATGTACAGCGTTGGTGTTGAGGCAACCAAGCGACTGGCACAAATCATTCGCAACGATGACAACCATAAGATTCAGAAAACGATTGATCCTGTATTGATACCCCGGGGTTCAACCAAGCGCAACAAATGATTTCAGAGAACGATAAGCAGCACCATTTAGATAATTGTATTCACTCTACAAGTTGCCGCGATTTCGATGAGCCCTACCATGGTAAAGTAAGGGATGTTTATACGCTGAATGAGTCCACAATTGGGATTGTGGTTACAGACAGGATCAGTGCGTTTGACCATGTGATGGCTGAAGCAATTCCGTTTAAAGGCCAGATACTGAACCTGTTATCAAAATTTCAGTTTGATGCAGTTTCTGATATTCTTCCCACCCATGTTATCGATGTTCCCCATCAAAATGTAATGATTGCAAAAAAATGTACTCCTGTACCAATTGAGGTTGTAATCAGGGGATATCTCACGGGGCATGCCTGGCGCGAGTATAAAGCCGGTAAACGCACGCTTTGTGGAGCCGATATGCCGGCCGGAATGAGAGAACATGAAGCATTTCCCAAGCCTATTATCACTCCCGCTACAAAAGCGACTGAAGGGCATGATGAAGATATTTCGCCCCGTGAAATACTGGATAAAGGCATTGTATCTGAAACACTTTGGGGTGAAATTGAAGCTAAAGCGTTTAATCTTTTTAAACGTGGCACAGAAATAGCCAACAAACAGGGACTTTTGCTGGTAGATACTAAATACGAATTTGGAATGTCTGATGGTGAGCTTATCCTGATTGATGAAGTACATACCACAGACTCATCCCGCTACTTTTATAAGGAGGGATATCTTAAACGACTGGAAGCCGGTGAATCTCAGAAACAACTCTCGAAAGAATTTTTAAGGGAGTGGCTAATGGAGAAGGGATTTAAAGGAGACGAGGGTAAAACTCCCCCCACCCTCCCCGATTCCTTTCGCTGGAGTGTTTATAAGCGATATAAGGAACTTTACGAGGTGTTAACAGGTAACACATTTCAACCTGTTAGTACTGTTGACTTTAATGATGAATTATCGCACATTTTTAAAAGGTATAAATAAAAAATCCCTCCCGATCAAAGGAAGGATCTTACTGTGTTCTCAAAAACAATTATTTTCATGAGTCACTTCATTTTGTGGCTCATTATTTTCTGAACTATAATTGTCACGTAAAAGATAATTATAAAAAATCCCTCCCGGTCAGGAGAGGGATCTTACTGTGTTCTCAAATGCACTCTTTCAAGTGCAGTCATCCGATCCATCAATCGGATATTCTTCCAATACTATTACGCGTACGTGCTTTTCGCGGGTTTAAATCCAGGAATTAGTAAAAAAACTGCCCTTCTGACAAAAAACGAGTAGCTCCCCCGTACGTGTTAATACTAACAAGCAGCGTGCCAATTGATGTGTATTTCCCACAGATGACTGCAGAAATCACTTAGATGTGATTGTACAAACAGAACTAAATAGATCTTTAAGGTTGGAAATCTGCTGTAATCATTATCTCTGAATCATCAGGGGAGCTTTTTCAATTACTGATCTGTGCTGCCTCCCCTTTTTGCTTAAAGTTTACAACATGCACTTTTTATAAAACGAGTTTTATAAAAACCACCCTTAAAAAGTAGACAAGAAAATAGACGGAAAAATGATCTGTCCTTGTACATTTTTTTCCTCATCAGATAACAAACCTTTGATACGAACATAGATCAGTCCTGACCACCGGCGTGATTTTTACGATGATTGACTAATTCTTCGAAAAAGTAACAGGTGATTCTATTTAGGGATCCAAATAGTATATGAATAGAAGGTAAGATTTACATCGGCTCTACTCGCCCATGCTGAGGCTGAATTGTAATTTCTTCAACCAGCGTCCTTGGTGAGAGCTGCGTCATCTGAACGATAAGTGAAGAGACATCAGACGGATTGATAAGCTTTGCAGGACTCATCGTTGATTCAGACCACGATGGAGAATGGGTTTGACCGAGATTAATGGCAGTCACACCAATGTCTGTATTCTTAAGTTCATCGCGAAGAGAGCGTGTGTAACCAAGAAGAGCATGTTTTGCAGATGAGTAGGCCCCGCTTTCACCGAGTCCCTGAAGCGATCCAATAGAGCAAATATTCAGGATCAAACTCCTGTCAAACTTTCTGAGACCGGGCAAAAATTTATTTGTGACATTCACTGCAGTGAAGAGGTTGAGATCTATCTGCTTCTGATACTCTTCAGCAGATGTTTCCGTCACTTTCTTGTACAGGTAGCTTCCTGCGTTGTTTACGATAATACCCGGTTCAGGCATATCATCCGGAATCTGAAGAGCAGACAGCTGATCTTCATCAGTAGCATCACAAATAAGGCAGGCTACATTTGTAGCTCCTGCTTTCTTGCACAACTCCTCTGTTTCTTTAAGTTTATCTTCGCTTCGTGCCAGAAGTAAAAGCGGCCGTCTTGTTGTTGCAGCAAATGTTATGGCAATACTACGCCCGATTCCCTGGCTGGCACCGGTTATCAGAACAGATGAATCTTTGTAAATCATCAGGGTACATCTATAAATTTATGAGTTTGGAGACTTATCCCCCACTCGGGGTTTTGTTTTACATAGTCTACAATCAATTTTATAGATGATGGCGTTTCCCATTCAGGCTGTAAAAGTAATCGGGTGTTTGACGGGCATTTCTTTGCATTCTCTTCAGCCCATTCGATATCTTTATTTTTCAGTACAACCACTTTCAACTCATCAACGTACGGAAAATTTTCATCCAGTGGCTTTTTAAACCGTTTTGGTGAGAGTGTCACCCAATCGAGCTGGCCCGACAGTGGAGAAGAACCGCTTGTTTCAATATGAACGTCAAGGCCTTCCTGCTTCAATCGTACAGAGAGCGCCTCAAGATTGTGAAGCAATGGTTCTCCACCGGTAATAACCGCAAACTCCGCACCGCTGTCAACAGCACGCTGTACAATGTCTCCGGTTCTGGTACTTGGATGTTTATCTTCATCCCAGCTCTCTTTTACATCGCACCACCAACAGTTGACATCGCACCCGGCTGTACGTATAAAATAGGCGGGACGCCCGGTGTGTGCACCTTCGCCTTGAATGGTATAAAAATCTTCTACCAGCGGGTATTCAACGTCATTTAAACGCTTGATGTCGCTGTCTGTCTGTGTTGCTTTTTGTTCAATTTTATACATCTTCGTCAGTGTATTCTACCCAGCTGGTTTCTGTTTCCCACACTGTAACAACCAGTGAGATGCCGTCGGGGATTCGTCGTGTTGTTTCTTTGTGAATGTATTCAGCAATTCGTTCTGCAGTTGTTGCCACAGGAAGCTCTTCATTGAGTACAGAATGATCGAGCCCGCCTTTTTTTGAATCTGAGGCGGCCCATTTCAACTCCTTAAAATCACACACCATATCAGGTGACTCCAGATATTGCGAGGGATTCAGTTTATGCGATTTCGCTTTGATGTGTACTTTATAGGTATGACCATGCATGCGGCCGCACTTTCCGTCATACCCCTCAATAAAGTGAGCGGCATCAAACTTAAATTCAGTATTTAAAATCCAGGTTGGCATGGTAAACGTTTAACTCTAAAAATATAAAAACTTCTCAGACATCATAAAGACACATTACAGTCTGTACTTGTAAAGTAAAGTTACTGATTAGCCTTATAAAATAATCAATTTACGCAAGCAAATCAGATTTCAATAGCAGATATCCTACTCCCATTAATCTGTAGATCATGGACGCAGACGGCCCAGCATTCGTGGAAACGGAATCGTCTCCCGTACATGCGTTAAACCGCAAATCCATGAGACCGTACGCTCCAGGCCAAGACCGTATCCACTATGGGGTACGGATCCGTATTTTCGAAGATCAAGGTACCAGTCAAAGGCTTCTTCTGGCAAATCGTGCGCTTTAATTCTGTCCAGAAGCACCTCCAGGTTATCCTCACGCTCACTGCCTCCAATGATTTCACCGTACCCTTCCGGGGCCAGGACATCAAGCGCCAGGGCCAGCTTATCATCTTCAGGATCACGTTTCATATAAAACGCCTTTACCTCCGCCGGATATCTGTGCACCATTACAGGCGTATCGTACTGCATGGTTAATATCGTTTCGTCACTTCCGCCAAAGTCATTGCCCCACTCAAAATTAGCCGCCGATTTTTTCCAAACCGGTATATTCCTGAGATCCTCATCAATCTGGTCAATACGACCGTTAATCTCTTTAATGCGTTCGTCAATCTGAACTTTCCGCCATTTCTTGGCAGAACCGTGTTCCTTTTTGACCTCTTCCAGTTCCTGTTTAATCTCTTTCTTTTCAGTTTCACGATCCACTTCCATCTGATCGAGCATCGCTGCAGTCTCATCACTTTTCAGCTGATCAACTGCATCCGTATAGGAAATCTTTTTGAATGGTTCAGACGCCGCTTTCTTTAAGAATGAGGTGTCTCTTTCAAGAATTTTCAGCTCTGACTCATGCTTCTCGAGAACTGACGTGATAATGAACTTCAGCATTTTTTCAGCCAGTTCCATATTCATATCAAGATCATAGAATGCCATTTCAGGCTCTATCATCCAGAATTCAGTGAGGTGGCGGCGAGTTTTACTTTTCTCTGCACGAAACGTGGGACCGAATGTATACACTTTTCCGTGAGCCATAGCCATAGCTTCGGCATAGAGCTGACCTGATTGTGTGAGATACGCTTTCTCATCAAAATAATCTGTTTCAAACAGTGTGGTAGTTCCTTCAGCAGCATTTCCGGTAAATACCGGCGCATCCATCTGAATAAATCCTTCACCCTGAAAGAACTGGTGAATTGAAAATATGATCGTATTACGAACCTGCATGGCCGCCCACTGCCGCTGACTTCGAAGCCACAAATGCCGGTTTTCCATCAAAAATTCCACGCCATGATCTTTTGGCGTGATCGGATAATTTTCTGCTACCTGATAAACCTTCAAATCCGTAGCGTGCAGTTCGTAGCCCCCCACACTTCTGTCATCCTTTATCACCTTTCCCGAAATTGAGAGCGAACTCTCTTGTTTCAATGTACCGGCGGCATCAAACACCTCTTCAGACACTTCCTGCTCTGATACTATACACTGGCACAGACCGGTTCCGTCCCGCAGCTCCAGAAAATGCAGACCTTTACTGCTCCGGCTGTTGTAGATCCAGCCATTCAGGGTTACAATCTCGTCTTCGTGATTTGAAAGTTGATTTATAGTCGTCATAAAATCTGTAAATATCGGTCGTTAAATGTTCAAGCGTATTGCGAGATCCGGTTACTAAAAATAGCAACCGGTCTTCAGGCATCGTTATTTTTTGTTTTCCGGGAGCAGCACTGTTTCTGAGAACACAGTTGGATCGAAAAAAGATTCACTAAATTTCATCAGATCGTCGGACGTAACTGAATTAATATTGCTGACAAGTTCATCAAGCGTGACAAATCGCCCAAAATAAATTTCACTTTTTGCCAATCGAGTCATTCTATTGCTTGTGCTTTCCTGAGACAGCAGTAATTTACCTTTAAGCTGTGCTTTTGCTTCTTCAAGTTCTTGCTCCGGAATTTTCTCCTCACGTATTTGTTCAAACTCGCGTGTAATGAGTTCCCGAACATGATCAACATACTCCTTATCTGTACCGATATAGACACCAAATAATCCGGAATCGGTATACGACTGATTGAATGTCCCAATGGAGTAGCAGTACCCGTATTTTTCACGGATGTTTTGATGCAGTCTTGAGCTCATCCCTCCTCCCAGAACTGTATTGGTAAGTAGCAGCAGGTATTTATCCGGATGGTCGTAAAAAAGACCGCGCCGTCCTGTTATCATGTGCGTCTGTTCAATAGGTTTTGTAATCTTAGTTTTGAAAGGTGAGTAGTCGGTGAGAGGTTGATCCATAGGTTCCGGTTCTCCATCGGATTCAACATCCATTACCCTTGACACAAGCTCAACAACCTCTTCGTGATCAATATTACCCGCAACAGCAATCAGCAGATTAGATGGTTTGTATCGTTCATCCATATAGTCAAATAGGTCTTGTCTGCTAAAAGCTGAGACCGTCTCTTCATATCCAATTACAGGACGGCCAATCGGGTGTTTGTTGAATGATTGTTTACTGAATTCCTCAAACAGCGTGTCTTCGGGACTGTCCCGATACATTTTCATCTCCTCGATGACCACCTTTTTCTCTTTCTCCATCTCCTCTTCCGGAAATGTTGAGTTTTTGACCATATCCGTTAATACATCCAGCGCAACAGGTAGTTTTGTATCGAGGCAGCGGGCGTAGTAGCACGTATATTCTGTAGATGTAAATGCATTCAGATATCCACCGACCGATTCCATGCTCAATGCAATATCATAAGACGTGCGGTTTTCTGTTCCTTTAAAAAGCATATGCTCGAGAAAGTGTGTGATTCCAGCCTGGCTTTCACTTTCGTTCCGGCTGCCGGTTTTTGCCCATATGCCAACGGTTACACTTTTTACACTTTCAATTTTTTCAGACACAATCTGCATGCCGTTTGGCAGAGCAGTTTTTGATATCGAGTTGATTTCGCTGACTTTCTTCATATATAGTTTATTGATTCGGGCGGGTGAAAGAGGGTGTGTTATTAAACAGAAACAAAAATAGCGCCTTCTGTTCAAAGGCGCTATTTAAAATCTAAGTTGCTGTCAGACGATTAATCGTCTTCTGGTTTAGGAAGCAGAGCTTTTCTGGAGAGACGAAGCTTTCCACCGTGCTCAACTTTCAGAAGCTTCACTTCAATTTCATCTCCTACAGATAAAATATCATCCACATTTTTAACGTGACTGTGATTGAGTTCTGAAATATGGAGCAATCCTTCTTTTCCGGGTACAATTTCAACAAATGCCCCGTACTCTTTAATCGCCTTCACGGTTCCTTTGTAAGTAGCGCCTTCATCAAGCTGTCCTGCGACGGCTTGAATTCGCTTCTTGGCTGCTTCTGCTTTTTCAAGCGAATCAGCTGTGATGGTGATTTGTCCTTTACCTTCATCATCTTCTTCAATCCAGATTTCCGTATCGGTCTCCTTCTGAAGCGTTTGAATCACTTTACCACCAGGACCAATCACTGCGCCAATACTGTCGCCGTCAATCGTCATGTTGATAAATTGAGGTGCATATTGAGAAATGCTCTCACTTTTTTCAGATATCGTTTTGGCCATCTCACCAAGGATATGCATACGGCCACCATGTGCCTGATTGAGGGCTTCCTCAAGGATTTCAAATGAAATTCCTTTCACTTTCATATCCATTTGGGTTGCTGTAATTCCGTCGGCAGTACCGGCAGTTTTAAAGTCCATGTCGCCCATGAAGTCTTCTTCACCGCGAATATCGGATAGTACAACCGTATTGTTCTCACCTACAATCATTCCCATTGCAATTCCTGCCACAGGTTTCTTGAGGGGAACACCGGCATTCATCAGCGCCATTGAGCCACCGCAAACAGTAGCCATGGATGACGAACCGTTAGATTCTGTAATGTCTGATCGTACACGAACAACGTATCCAAACTCTTCCCACTCAGGCATCAGCATTTTCAGTGCTCTTTCTGCAAGGTGACCGTGACCAATTTCACGTCGGCCGGGACCTCTTAAAAATCCTGCTTCTCCTACACAGTATGGAGGAAAATTGTAATGAAGCATAAACGTTTTCTCCTCTTCAAAGAAGAGCGTATCCACGCTTTGCGCATCACGTTTAGTTCCTAGTGCGATTGACACGAGTGCTTGTGTTTCTCCACGGGTGAAGATTGAAGAACCGTGGGCTCTTGGCAGGTACCCGACTTCAGTCCAGATATCACGAATATCTTCGGGAGAACGTCCGTCGATACGACGTTTTTTCTCAAGAATCATGTTCCGCAATTCTCTTTTTTCAATGTCGCCAAAGAAATCCGAAATGTCTCCGGACGCATCTTCATACTCCTCTTCAGCAGTAATGTCTTCAATAATCTGGTTTTTCAGTTCATTGAGCTGACCGGTATACTCCTCTTTTCCAAGGCCGGTAGCAATAATCTCTTTCAGTTTTTCACCTGCATGTTCCTCTACTTTGGCTTTCAGCGTTTCGTCGACCGGTTCCGGTTCAAATTCACGCTTATCAACTCCGCACTCCTCACGCAGTTCTTCCTGGAACTGACAAAGTTTTGCAATTGATTTATGCCCTTCCTTAATCGCTTCAAGCATCTCAGCTTCAGTGATCTCTTTCATCTCGCCTTCAATCATGAGAACACTGTCTGCAGTACCGGCAACGATGATATCAATGTCGCTGTTTTTCAGTTCATCCAGAGTTGGATTGATGATAAATTCACCATCAACACGACCCACTCGTACCTGAGACATTGGTCCGTCGAACGGGATATCTGAAATATGAGTCGCTGCAGATGCACCAAATGCACCAATTACGTCAGGCTGATTTTGCCCGTCGGATGAATACACCTGGCAGATATACTGGGTTTCATTCAGGTAGCCGCTTGGATAAAGCGGACGTAAACTTCTGTCAATTAATCGACTTGAGAGGGTTTCACCGTCTGAAGGCCGCCCTTCTCTTTTCATAAAACCGCCGGGAAATTTTCCGCCGGCTGTAAAACTTTCTCTTAAATCAACAACCATTGGGAAAAATCCCTGTCCTGGCTTTGGCTTTTTCGCACTTACAACGGTGCAAAGTACCATGGTGTCGCCCATTGTAACCATAACTGCACCATCTGCAAGCTTCGCGAGCTTGCCGGTCTCTACAGTTAAAGTTTTTCCGGGTGCAAATTCTATACTTTTCTTAATTGGATTCATAAATGTTTTTCTGTTCTTTTCTCGGTTTACAACTATTCTATGGATAGGAGTCTCAGAGCGAAGAGAATAGCCAAACTTCGTTCTAAAAAAAAAGCACGCCGTTGACTGCGTGCTTGATTAATTTATTTTCTGATGCCGAGCTTTTGAATAAGCTCGCGATACCCTTCAATATCTGTGTTTTTCAAATAGGTAAGTTGTCTTTTGCGCTTACCCACAAGCTTGAGCAGGCCACGGCGTGATGCGTGATCTAGTTTGTTTTCCTTCAGGTGTTCCGTCAGGTGATTGATTCGCGCCGTCAATAACGCGATTTGTGCTTCGGTAGATCCTGTATTCTCTTCTGATCCACCATATTCCGTAATGACTTCTTGTATTCTTTCTTTACTTATGCTCATTTGAAAATTATAAAATGTTCTATTAATTAACAGCTTATGAAAATAAGCTTATTTATTTTGTTTTGCAATGTTTGGGCGGTTAGTTTTCAGGATCTCTTCAGCATCTGTCTTATCCTTTTCAAGCTGATCTTTTAATTCCCCTACTCCATTGAATTTTTTCTCATCGCGGAGACGTTTAACAAATTGGGTCTGAACCTCTTTGCCATAAATATCTGCGTTAAAATCAAAAATATGAACCTCCATAGTGATATCGTCCCCATCAAACGTCGGACGCTTGCCAATGTTCATCATTGCGGGGTGATATTTTTTATCAACCCTGATCCAAACCGCATATACCCCGATCTTCGGTATAATTTTCTTCGCCTGATCTGTATGAATATTCGCGGTAGGAAACCCGATTTTACCTCCGCGCTTTTCGCCGTGTACAACAGTACCATTTAAAATGTAGTAACGCCCCAGGAATTTAGCGGCTTTTTCGGCATCTCCATCCCCTTGCAGTGCTTTCCGGATTGATGTACTGCTTACAGTCTGATTCTCTACTTCCTGACGGGAGATCACATTTGCCGTAAACCCAAGCTTATCACCTAAAGAACGTACTGTTTCGATCGTGCCCTCCCGGTCTTTACCGAACTGATGATCGTAACCAATAATAAATTCCTCTACGCCAATTTTCTCATAGATCACATCACGTATAAATTCTTCCGAACTAAGCAGTGAAAAATCTCTGTCAAATGGAATGACAACCATTTCATCAATTCCCAGATCAGCCAGCAGCTCACACCGCTCCGGAAGCGTACTCAATAACTGAATACCGCCGGATCCAGGATTTATGATATCTCTGGGGTGGGGATCAAAAGTTACAATTACACTACGCGCCGAGAGAGCCTTTGCCCGATCAACAACAGCTTTTATCAGTACTTTATGCCCTTCGTGAACGCCGTCGAATGTGCCAACCGTAAGAACGGTATTTAGATTGCGGGCTGCATCATCCAACATGACCAATTTAGACATAGCGTTCTATTGATTTATGTGTGCGTCAAATTCAGAGGGAGTTAACGCGTCTTCAACACTGAAGCCGCCTATCCGCGTTCTCCTGAGAGAGATAATATGTGCAAGACTTCCGGCAGCCTGCCCAAGTTCATGGGCAATTGAACGAATGTATGTCCCCTTTTCGCAGGTAATCTTAAGATCCATCTCTGGAAAACGTTCATCTAAAATTTCGATGCTGTTCACTGTAACCTGGCGGGGAGGCAGGGTTACTTTTTCGCCGCGTCTTGCTTTTTTGTACAGGCGTTCACCCTCAACACGAATAGCAGAATATATGGGGGGCAATTGTGTTATGGTCCCCAAAAACTGTTGCTTGATAATATTTTCAATTTCTGAGCGGGTGATGTGCTTCCAGGGAGCCGTTTTATCAGCAGGCAGTGCAGCGTCGTAACTGGGAGTTGATTCTCCAAATTTAAGTGTGGTAATGTACTCTTTCTCACCATCCTGAATTTGGGAAATCGTGCGGGTTGCTTTGCCACTGCACAAAATAAGAAGACCTGTCGCGAGAGGATCAAGTGTGCCTGCATGACCCACTTTTTTGGGGGGTATTCGATTCCTCACATATCGAACTGCATCAAAACTGGACCACTCCAGTGGCTTATCCATCAAGATTGCTGCTCCCGTTGTGTAACTATCGCGGGAAAAATCAGCTATTGTGTGCTTTGATACGACAGGTAAGTTGGAAAGCGGTAAGGCTTGTTTTGCCATTCCGCTTAAGAGTTGGAGTTATCGCCTTCGCCACGCTGTTTGCGAACTTTAGCGAAAAGCTGTTCCATTTTATTCACGTATTCGGCAGTATCATCTTCGAAGAAAAGAAGTTCTGGAATACGGCGTACCTGGTTCTTTATTTTACTGGCAAGTTCATACCGTATCTGATCCTGATTGTCATCGATGAACTGATAAATAGACTGAGGATCACGATTTTGTGTAAAAACGCTTAGATACACTTTTGCGATTGACAAGTCATCCGTCATGCGAACCTGTGTCACCGTAATAAATGTACCCGTCGGCTGATAGTTCTGCTGTAAAATTCTACCCAGGTCTTTCTGTATTACAGATGCAAGTCTTTCAGTTCGAATGCTCATAAATCTCCTATTGCGCGTCTTCTAATTTACGCTTCTCTTCTTTGATTGTGTAGCTTTCAAACTCATCGCCAACTTTAATGTCGTTAAAGTTCACAATACTGATTCCACATTCATATCCGGACTGAACCTCTTTTGCATCGTCTTTAAATCGCTTAAGCGAGTCAATTTCTCCGTCCCAGATCACAACACCGTCCCTGATAATTCGAATAGGATCGTTTCTACTGATTTTTCCTTCAGTGACGTAGCAACCTGCAATGGTTCCGACTTTCGATACTTTGAAGACCTCACGAACTTCAACCATACCTCTGAGCTCTTCTGAAATCTCTGGACTAAGCATCCCTTCAAGTGCGTCATGAACTTCATCCACGGCATCGTAGATGACGCTGAACAAGCGGATATCAATACTTTCCGCTTCAGCAAGTTTACGTGCAGTTGCGCTCGGCCGTACCTGGAACCCTATAATAATTGCATCGGATGCAGATGCCAGCAGAACATCAGATTCTGTAATCGCACCCGAACCGGTATGGATTATATTTACAGATACCTCTTCGGTACTCAGTTTCTGTAGTGCACCGGCAAGTGCTTCAATTGAGCCATCCACATCAGCTTTAATAATGATGCTAAGCTCAGATACTTCTCCAAGTGCCATTCGTCTTGAAAGATCATCAAGCGTAAGATGTTTGGTTCGCCTGAGTGATTGCTCGCGTCTAATTTGCTGACGCTGGTTAGCAACGTCTTTAGCAGTTTTTTCATCTATAGGCACAACAAGTCTGTCACCGGCCTGAGGCACAGTATCAAACCCTGTAAGCTGAACAGGTGTAGATGGTCCCGCCTCTTTCAGGCGACTGCCATGTTCATTCTCCATTGCCCGGACACGTCCAAAGCAGGGTCCTGCAACAAATGGGTCACCAACTTTAAGTGTACCTTTTTGAATAAGAATATTTGCAACGGTACCTTTTCCTTTATCAATCCGTGACTCAAGAACAATTCCCTGCGCAAGGCGATCAGGATTAGCTTTCAGTTCAAGGAGTTCAGCTTCAATAAGTACTTTCTCGAGCAGATCATCAATGCCGTCACCTGTTTCAGCTGAAACTTCGGCAACCTGTGTGGTACCGCCATACTCTTCAACAATAACCTGATGCTCAGATAACTGCTGCTTAATTTTATCAGGATTGGCACCCGGCTTATCCATTTTGTTAATCGCAACAACAATAGAAACACCTGCTGCTTTTGAGTGATTTATCGCCTCAATAGTCTGCGGCATCACGGCATCGTCGGCTGCAACAACAAGTATCACAATATCTGTGGCTTGTGCACCCCGGCTACGCATGGCGGTAAACGCTTCGTGACCAGGAGTATCGAGGAATGTAATTTTCTTTCCATCATCGGTTTTAACTTCGTATGCACCCACGTGCTGTGTAATTCCGCCGGCCTCGCCCGCAGCTACTTTAGCTTTCCTGATGTAGTCAAGAAGTGATGTTTTACCATGGTCAACGTGACCCATAACGGTAATAATTGGTGAGCGAGGCTCCAGATCTTCCGGATCGTCCTCTTCTTCGACCATGATCTCTTCAACAACCTCATCTGCATCTACGAAGTTAACTTCGTAATCAAATTCTTCCGCAACCAGTTCTATAGTGGAAGCGTCCAGCCTCTGGTTGATGGAAACCATCATCCCAAGGTTCATACAGGTAGTAATTACATCCGTGGGTTTAACCTCCAGCAGATCTGCCAGATCACTTACAGTAATGAATTCGGTAACATCAAGAACCTCATTTTCGAGTTCTGACATCTCATCCTGCAGCTGCTGCTCCTCTTCACGCTCTTCGCGACGTTGTTTACGACGTTTCTGTCGTTTGCTACCAACGGTGTCGGACTCCTTCATGCGCTGCATGGTCTCGCGCATTTTCTTCTCTACATCTTCCTCATCAACACTTGATGATTTTGATCGTTTTTTAGATTTCTTGGTTTTCTTCGATGGTTTAGAATCAGATTTGCCACCACTTCGCGATGGTTTATCATCATCATCTTTGCGGTCTTTTCGTCTCTTACGCTTTTTAACTTTCTTAGATTTATCGGATGTAAACGAGACTTTTCCAACAACTTTAGTTCCTTTCAGACGGCCTGCTGAACCGCGAATAACTTTTCCTTCATCTTCATCTTCATCTTCATCTTCATCTTCGTCCTCATCGTCATCGTCTTCCTCTTCTTCTTCATCATCTTCATCGTCGGAATCTTCATCCTCGTCTTCATCATCCTCAGAATCATCATCCTCAGAATCATCTTGATCGTCATCAGTATCTGAATCATCAGAAACCTCATCTTTCTCTTCTGCGGCAACTTTCTTCTCTTCATCATCCTCAGAATCATCTTTTGCCGATTCTTTATCTTCTGTTTCCTCGGAATCAGCAACAGTTTCTTCCTTCTCGTCAGATTCTTCAGCTACTGATTCATCTTCCGATTCCTTTTCAGGTGCTTCGGAATCATCTTTTTTATCGGGCGCCTGATCTTCAGCAACAGCCTCTTCCGGTTCTTCTTTAGTCTCCTTCTCTTCGTCCTGATCTGCAGTTTCTGAAACCTCTTCTTCAGGTTCCTCAGGTGGAGTTTCCTGAGGTTCAAGACTTAATTCAGGCGATTCGATCGGTTTTTTCTCACCTTTTTCCTTCTTCTCTTCCTTGACCGGTTCTTCTTCCGGTTCCAAGTCATCCATCGGCTCCAAAAAGCTGTCGACCGTAACGCTTTCATTACGGTTAGACATAATCTGACTTCTGCGGTTTTCGTACTCTTCCCGCGCCTCAGCATGTTCTCTTCGCTTGGCCTTATCGTCGCCGTAAATTGACGAAAGCACCTCGTACATTTCAGGGGTGATCTTGGTATTCGGACGATTTGCGACGTCAAAATCATGTTCCCCCAATGAATCTACGATAGATTGGGTTGCAACATTAAATTCTGATGCAACTTTAAATAATTTTTTTGGCTTTTGGTCCGTCATAAAGTAATTAGTGTAATGTGTCAGATAACCGCATTCGAAAATTTAAAGATCCCGAACGTTACGATCAATCTTGTTCGTCCTCAAATTCGTAGGCAATGATATCGATTATTCGTTCTGCCTCTTCTTTTTCAATTTTACCTTCCGTTCGCCGAATCAGCTCTTCTTCATCCAATTCTAAAACAGCACGGGCGGTATCACAACCAATGTCATGCAAAATAGCAATTGTTTCGGGTCCGAAATCGATCTCAAACTCGTCGATATCAATATCGTCCTCCTCTTCAACTTCACGGAAAACATCAATTTCACAATCCGTCAGTTTTGAAGCGAGGCGAATATTCACTCCGCCTTTACCAATTGCCTTTGAAACTTCATCGGCAGGCACCAGAACATTTGCGTGCTTCCCGTCATCAAGAAGCTCCACTTTCAGTACCCTTGCAGGCTGAAGTGCGCGTTTAATAAATTCAAACTTGTCCGGTGTCCAGTTAATAACATCGATGTTTTCATTTTGCAGTTCACGCACAACAGCGTGAATCCGAATTCCTTTCATACCCACACAGGCACCAACAGGATCCACACGCTCATCGTGCGACATCACCGCGACCTTTGAGCGATCACCCGGCTCACGTGCTATTCTCATTAGTTCGATGATACCATCAAAAACTTCCGGAATTTCATTCTCGAACAATCGCTCCAGAAACATCGGAGATGTTCTTGAAATAATGACGGTTGGATTTCCGCCAATCCGCTTCACTTCTACAACAGCAGCACGAATGGTATCGCCTTTTCTGTAGCGATCCTTATAAATCTGCTCGTTTCTTGGAAGCAGCAGCTCAACGCCATTGTGATTTACTAAAATGTCTTTATTGTTTCGCACCTGGTATACATCGCCAAGAACAATATCGCCGACTCGTTCGGAGTAATCCTCAAAAATATTATCCTTCTCAATTTCCCGGATTCTTTGGGCCAGCTGCTGGCGCGCCATTGTTACAGCCCGGCGTCCGAAATCTGTAATTGAGATCTCCTGAGCATACTCATCATAGAGCTCCAATTCAGGATCCTGTTTTTGAGCTTCTTCCAATGAAATTTCTGTAACCTTGTCGGTAAGCTCTTCCTCGGGCACAACCTCGCGGATATGCAGGATTTGAATCTCTCCCCGATCTGCATTTAAGATGACCTCAAATGCTTCATCTGAGTCGTATTTTTTTCGAATCATTGATCGGAAAACATCCTCCAAAATTGACAAAAGAAGATCTTTATCGATACCCTTGTCTTTGGCAATCTCTGCGAAGGACTGAATAATTAATTTTGAAACGTCGTTTTGCATCGGTAGTGATGGATTATAGTGTTCGTTACCGGCTATATTTTTGGGACAATCTTAGTTTCAACCAAATCATCAAATTCAATGGTCACCGCTAGACCGCTTTCATTTTCAATCGTAACGATGTCGTCCGAAATATTTTTTAAAGTACCTTCAATTTTTTCGTATTCGCCATTCTGTTTAAACTTCACCTTAACTGTGCGCCCGGAATTTTTATTAAACTGACGCTTATCACTCAACGGACGACTCAGCCCCGGTGATGATACATTCAGACGATAAGATTTCGGAAAAATATCTTCTGTTTCTACCTGAAATGAGAGCTCACGACTAATCTTTGAGCACACATCAAGATTTACGCCCCCCTTTTCTGAGTCCACATAAATCCAAACAACATTCATGTCCTGCTGCTTAAGTTCTATATCGACGAGAAACATATCTTCTTGCTCCACAAGCGGTAACGCGAGTTCTTCAATACGTTTCAAAGGGTCTGTGATCATTAAAATATTGGCTGTTTCTACAAAAAAAAGTGAGAACCTTCCGGCACTCACTCAAGAATTGTAAAATATGCTAATATCCGCTAAAAACCAACCCATAACGCTATCCGATTTAGTGACAGAGTTTCTGTCAGACATCACCAATACTAAGTACTTCCATTCAGGCGCCTGTGATTTTGCGCGGTTAAGCTGCGCATTTATTCGTTCTGACTCCCCTGCTCAAAACTAAATATCATATTCGGTTTGATTCATTATATTACGTGGAAATTATCACCACTTGTAAACAGTATGCTTTATGTTTCAGTCTGATTATCCAAATTCTGTTTTATCCTTCATTCTCATTGTTACATTTTCATTGATCATGATAAATTGTTCCGGAACTGATCAACCGGATGAGCCTCAGACACGGCAAGATGAGCGTATGCTTACGTACGAATCTGACGTAGCCTTTATTTCTGCTGCAGGCGACACTCTCTCTATGATTACAGCTGCAGTAGCTGATGACCAGGCATCCAGAACTGAAGGCCTGATGAATGTGCGTTCAATGCCTGAAGATGCCGGAATGATCTTTATATTTGAGGAGAATCAACCCAGGAGTTTCTGGATGGCAAGTACGCCCCTATCTCTCGACCTTATTTTTGCAAATTCAGATTTCGAGATCGTTCGTATTCACAGAAACGCATCTCCCTATTCACAAGATAGCATACAGTCTGGCCAGCCCGCAAAGTATGTAGTTGAGGTAAATGCAGGCTACACTCTTCAGCACGATATTAATGAAGGTTCATTTATAAAGATACTTGAGTAGATCAAACCCTGTTAATGACACTTGTGTAAGAGTATTTATGTATAAATTCATAATACGTTCTGACCACCTGATACATAATCGTTAATTTGAAAATTGCTGTTCTTTGGGTCAGGTTCTTACTTCGGTATTCAATCACCGCGACAAGTTTTTTTACACCTCTTAAGTTGCCCTCCTGTAAAAGCCAAACTATATTGGATTGATTTTCATCATTTACCCTGATAATTATCGCTCAACCAAAGACTCATATATATATGATGGATACATGTTTATCAGCCAAAAAAATAGTCTGTCTTCTGCTGCTAATTGCGGCCTCTTTTACAGCTCCGAATGTGGTACAGGCCCAACACCTCCGGCTCGCACCGGACACTACCGTTACATCTGAATCTTCTGTATCGATTAAAGGTGAAACAATACAATACACTACCACTGCTGGTACGCAGCCTGTCTGGAACAGTGATGGTGAAATAGATGCATCCCTTTTTTATGTGTACTACGAAAGAAGCGATATAGATGACAAATCAACCCGTCCGCTTCTGTTCTCATTCAACGGAGGGCCAGGCTCTGCGTCTGTCTGGATGCATATAGGCTACACCGGACCACGCTTCTTAAGGATCAATAACGAGGGATATCCAATACAGCCGTACGGCGTTACCGAAAACAGTCAATCGATCCTGGATGTGGCCGATATCGTGTATGTTGATCCCGTTAATACCGGCTTCTCCCGGATAGTAAATGAAGAGGCCGATCGATCCGAATTTTTTGGTGTGAACGAAGATATTGCGTATCTGTCGGATTGGATTAACACATTTCTTTCCAGAACCGGGCGATGGGAATCTCCAAAATACCTGATTGGGGAAAGCTACGGCACAACACGTGTAGCAGGTCTTGCACGCAGTCTACAGAACCGAAACTGGGTTTTCCTGAATGGTGTTATTTTAGTATCTCCAACCGGAATGGGGCTCGAGCCGCAGGCGATGACGCCTCGGTCTGAAATTCTAAAACTACCCTATTACGCCGCCGCTGCATGGTATCACAATGCGCTTGAGAGTAAACTGCAGCAGATGGCTCTTCAGGATCTTCTTTCTGAGGTGGAAGAGTTTACCATTGAATCGTACCTGCCGGCCGTTGCTCTTGGCAGTACCATTTCAGATTCACGACGGGATGAAATTGCAACACGCGTCTCGGAGTACTCGGGAATTGACAAACAGCATGTTCTGGATCATAACCTAACCTTCCCAACCTCTTTTTATTGGAAAGAACTGTTGCGGGATAAAGGAATGACTATCGGCAGGCTCGACTCCCGCTACCGCGGTATCGATCGGACGGACGCGGGTGAACGGTATGATCACGATCCAGCTCTTACTGCATGGAATCACGCATTTACACCTGCAATTAATCAATATTTAAGGCAAGATCTTGGGTTTGAAACTGACCTAAAGTACAATATTTTTGGTCCGGTCAACCCGTGGGACCGCAGCGGTAATTCAACAGCTGAAGACTTGCGCCGGGCGATGGGTGAAAATCCATATCTCCATGTGATGGTTCAATCAGGCTATTTTGATGGAGCCACAGACTACTTTTCCGCAAAATATGTAATGTGGAATATGGACAGAAGTGGCAAAGTATCGGATAGGCTTCGATTTGAAGGATATGAAAGTGGTCATATGATGTACCTTCGTCAAGAAGATTTAGCCACAAGCAATGAACATATCAGAGAGTTTATCCTAAATTCCCTTACGGATGAAGAAACACCCGCTCAATACTAAGGAAACACTGAAAGTTGATATTGAGGTGGGGTACTCTGTCTCAGAGTAGGATTTAAATAACGGGATAAAACAACAACAGGTTACCTTATTATGGATAACCTGTTGTTGTTTAAAAACTTCTTTATGAGAAAATAAGTGAAGAGTTGCTTTGCTCTATTTATTCATTGAGATAAGAAACTCTTCATTGGAGCGTGTCCCCTTCATCTTCTCAAGGAGGAATTCCATCGCTTCAAACGCATTGTGCTGATTCAGGTATCGGCGCAGCAGCACTACTTTTTCTCTCTCTTCATCTGATACAATGAGTTCTTCGCGCCGGGTTCCACTTTTAAACACGTCGATTGCAGGAAATATACGCCGTTCCGCAAGTCGTCGGTCCAGCACCAGTTCCATGTTACCAGTGCCCTTAAACTCTTCAAAAATCACATCATCCATTCGGGATCCGGTATCTACCAGTGCGGTCGCAATAATTGTAAGGCTTCCACCATTTTCAATATTTCTGGCAGAGCTAAAAAGCTGACGCGGAGCTTTAAGAGCCTCAGAATCAATACCACCCGACATCGTTCGTCCGGAGTTACTGCCAGCCACGTTATATGCACGTCCCAGCCGGGTAATTGAATCCATCAGCAATAGTACATCGTGCCCGCTTTCAACAAGGCGCTTCGCTTTTTCAAACACAATTTCAGAAAGCCCGATGTGATTTTCCGGCTTTTCATCAAATGTTGAAGCTACAACTTCAGCATCTTTGACGGACCGCTGCATCTCTGTAACCTCTTCAGGTCGCTCATCAACCAAAAGTATGATTACTTTGGTCTCTGGGTTATTTTTATTGACAGCATTTGCAATATTGCGCACGATAGTGGTTTTCCCTGTCTTGGGCTGTGCCACAATCAAACCACGCTGTCCTTTTCCAATCGGTGAAAAAAGATCAATCAGACGTGTGGTATACTCCGAAAAATTGTTTTCCAGTTTAAAACGCTCCTCCGGATAGACTGGCATAAGGTCTTCAAAATCACCCCGGTTATCCATATCCGTTGGAATCTGCCCA
>Ga0307966_1001163_pt1 | contig 20878 bp, 13 predicted proteins | sample OrgLakmetagen646_FD_203141 | JGI IMG/M metagenome (GOLD analysis project Ga0307966, IMG submission 203141) | Saline water microbial communities from Organic Lake, Antarctica - #646 | ecosystem: Environmental > Aquatic > Non-marine Saline and Alkaline > Saline | place: Antarctica: Organic Lake... | reverse complement strand
TTTTTCTTTACTTCTTTTCTTTTTGTGCCGGATAGCCGAGCCCAGGTGGCTGACCCTATACCTTATAAAAATGCCGTTATCTCTTCGGCTGATGCATATGCCACCCAGGCAGGCATAGAAACTCTTCAGAAAGGAGGAAATGCAATAGATGCAGCCATAGCCGTCCAATTTGCACTCGCGGTAACCCTGCCAAGGGCCGGGAATATCGGGGGCGGCGGATTTATGATGCTTCGCCTTGCAAACGGAGAGATCAAAGCTCTCGATTTCAGGGAGAAAGCGCCTTCCAGGGCAACGGAAGATATGTTTTTGGACGAAAATGGAACGTATGTGCCTGAATTGAGCCGAACAGGCGGTCTTGCGTCAGGTGTTCCCGGAACTGTAGATGGTATGATCAGTGCCCTTGAACGGCACGGTACCCTTCCTCTTGAAGTTATACTGGAGCCGGCTATCCGCCTGGCGCGTGAGGGATTTCAACTGACCTATTCTCATGCTGAAGGGCTGAACAGTAATCGTGATCAATTCTCAAAATTTGAAGGATCAGAAAAAATATTTCTCAGGGCTGACGGCGCACTCTGGAGAGAAGGCCAGATTCTCATTCAAACTGACCTGGCAGAAACACTTGAGCGGATTGCTCTCCGTGGTCGCGATGGATTTTACTCCGGTTATACCGCACGGCTCATCATTGATGAACAGCAGCGTCAGGGAGGGCGGATGACGCTTCGGGATCTCAGAAACTATGAAAGTGTGTGGCGAAACCCTACGCGTGCAGAATTTAAGGGCCATGAACTTTTTATGATGCCGCCTCCGAGCAGCGGAGGAGTCGTGATGAGTCAGGTACTCTCCATGATCGACGGTATCAATCCAGATTCAACTGGTGTTAATTCCTCTCAGTATATCCATCTGCTGAGTGAAGCCTTCCGTCGCGCATTCGCTGATCGCAATTACTTCCTGGGCGACCCTGATTTTGTATCTATGCCAATAGACACGCTTCTCTCAGAAGGCTACAATATCGATCGATTTTCTGATTACGATCCCGAAAGCGCCACGCCAAGTAGTGAGATTAGTCACGGACAGATTTCAGGATTTGCAGAAAGTAATGAGACTACTCATTTCTCGGTTGTGGATGCTGACGGTAATGCAGTCGCCATCACCACGACCCTGAATGGTTCTTACGGTAGTCATGTGGCTGTTGACGGAGCGGGCTTTCTGATGAATAACGAAATGGATGATTTTTCTGCCAAGCCCGGAGTGCCAAATATGTTCGGATTAATTGGAGCTGAGGCAAACTCAGTGAAACCCAATAAACGTATGTTAAGCAGCATGAGCCCCACCATTGTCACCCGCGATGGCCAACTGAAAATGGTAGCCGGCGGCAGCGGAGGACCAACAATCATCACCGCTGTGTTTCAAGACATTATGAATGAACTTCTCTATGGCATGAATGCTACAGAGGCCATATCATCACCTCGGTTTCACCATCAGTGGATGCCTGATCAGATAGTCGTTGAGCGATTCTCACTGCCTGACGACGTTCAAAAAAACCTCAAACATAAGGGGCATTCCATTCGGATCGTCTCCTCTCTTGCACGAACACATATAATTGTTATTGATGATGACCGGAACCGAACTGCAGCCGCTGATCCAAGGGGTCACGGCAGCGTATCAGGATATTAAACATACTCGGTTCAGTTCTATATTTTATTGTGCATTCAATATCTGTTTAGGTATCTTTTGCACAATCTCCGCCGGATGTGGAAATATCATTCATATAGTAGTCGTTAAGATTTCTAATTAAACGATTGCAACCAGACCCTGAAATCTAATTATCAGTTTTAAATGGATATTGCATCAATCTTTGAGCAACACCGAACCCGCAACATCTTTTTTGCCATTATCGCCTGGGTTGTGGCACTTATTGTCTACACATTAACTGTTGCTCCAACTGCTCCCTTCTGGGATCCGTCTGAATATATAGCCGTGTCACACACACTTCAGGTTGCCCACCCGCCGGGATCCCCGTTTTTTGCACTTGTCGGCCGTCTTTTTTCAATGTTTATGCCCACCGAATATGTCGCGTGGAGCATTAATATGATCAGTGTGGTGGCGTCAGCATTTACCATCATGTTGCTCTACCTGATAACCATCCGTTTAATTGAAATGTTTCGCGGTCCGCTTGATGAAGTGGATATGTCTGATAAAATTGGAAGTTACGGCGGCGCGCTTTTAGGCGCATTTACATTGATGTTCAGCCATACGCACTGGTTTAATGCGGTTGAAGCAGAAATGTATGCATCATCAACTATGCTAACCGCTTTTGTAGTATGGTCTGTGCTACGCTGGTCAGATGAATATGAAAATGACTACTCCGAACGATGGATAATCCTTATTTCTTACGCTTTCGGTATAGGAATTGGCGTCCACCTGCTCAATCTTCTGGCCATCTTTTTCATAGCGCTGATTATTTATTTTAAGATCTATGAGTTCTCTATTAAGACATTTCTCATAGCTGTGGGGGCGTCAATTGTCGCATTTTTTGCCCTCTACCCTATTACAATCATCAACATTCCAAATATTGCCAATCAAATTTCTGATGCTACGTATGGTTTGATTGGTCCTGTTACGTATATCACGGCTATTTTGGGCGTGTTGATTTATGGAATTTACTATACCCAAAAACACAATAAACGCTACCTGAACATCATTTTGCTCAGCTATATGATGATCATGATAGGGTACTCAAGCTATGCCCTTATTCTGATCCGATCTCAGGCCAATCCCCCCATCGACCAAAATGATCCGTCCACACTTACCGATTTTGTAAAATATTTGAGCCGGGATCAATACGGGACGTCTCCCCTGCTCACAGGCTATACCTACAATAACAGAACCGGAAATATCGACCGAAATGATGAGCAGCTTTTCCCGCGTCGACATTCCGGACAGGGCCGCCATCTGCAATACTACAGTAACTTCGACAGCGACTGGGACTTTTTCTGGGGCTATCAGGTCAATCATATGTACCTGCGCTATTTCAACTGGAATTTTATCGGCCGTGACTCAGACATTCAGGATGCCAGCTGGTATGCCGGACTTACAGAGAGTCGCAATGAAGATAATCCGGCTAACTCGTACTATTTCTTTTTCCCCTTCATACTGGGTTTGATCGGTATGATCTATCATTTTCAAAAAGACTGGAAGCACGGGCTATCTGTACTGGCACTATTTTTTCTTACCGGTCTTGCCATTATTTTCTACCTCAATCAAACACCGTTCGAACCGCGTGAGCGGGATTATGCCTATGCGGGATCATTCTTTGCTTTCTCTATTTGGATTGGGATCGGGGCTACGGCGGTTGTTGAACTTGTTAAAAAAGCCGTTACTGATCAAAAGGTTGTCTCTTATGGCGTGATGGCCCTCATGATGGCAGCCGTTCCCATTTGGATGGGCTATCAAAATTATCCCAGCAACGACAGAAGCAATCGGTATATCGCAAGGGATTACGCCTACAATCTGCTCAACTCCGTTGAAGAGAATGCACTTCTGTTCACAAATGGAGACAACGATACGTTTCCTCTTTGGTATATACAGGAGGTTGAAGGTGTTCGGACCGATGTTCGTGTGGTGAACCTTAGTTTATTGAATACCGAATGGTATATCAAACAAATGCGCGACAAGCAGGCACACGAATCCCTGCCTCTGCCTATCAGTTTGACGGATGAAGAGATTGAAGAGCTTACCACACAGTTTGAGATTTACGATCCTGAACAGATCACCATTCCTGTAGACAAACAGTTACTGAATAATGCATTCTCAGGACAGTCGCTTGAATCAATTGGCGAACAGGTTTCACCGATGTTCGAAAACCAGGTAAAATCCGCTGTGCCGTATTCACTGCCCGTAGAGGAACTTGATGATGAAGTGTCCTGGTATTATGAAGGGCGGGCCGCCGGGCAGGATCAACAGGGAAATATGCGCTATTATCTGCAGGCGCAGGATGTTATTATCCTTGAAATGCTCAGAGAAAACAAATGGCTGAGGCCGGTCTATTTTGCAAATACAGTAGCTTCCGACGGACAGCTTGGCCTTCAGGACTATTTTCAGTTTGAAGGAAAGGCGTTTCGTGTTGTCCCTAAAAAGAGAACTGGTACGGGCCAGTTCGGGTATATAGATCCGGATGTTCATGCTCAACGACTGAGTACATTCAAATTCACAGAATGGAACAATCCCGATGTCTATTTTGACGAAAATATAAGGCGGATGTTAAGTAATTACCGATACGGATTTACGCAGCTTGCGGACTCTTACATCCGCCAGGGAGAGCCTGATAAAGCAGCAGAATGGCTGGCGTTTGGTGAAGAAAAGATCCCTTTTCGTACAATCGAAAACGACTGGACAATTCCGGTGCTCTACGCCTATCGCTACCTTCGGGTTGATGAAAACGAAGCCGCTGTCGATCTATCAGAGCTTGCCTCAGACCGACTGAAACATAAACTTACGTACGATGTGAAAGATCTGAATGCCCTGGAACGGGAAGTTTCTGAACTTGACGAAAATGCTCAGCGTGCACGTGCAAATGCAGATATGGAACTTTACCAGACGTATCAGCGTCAGCTCAGCTCAATATCCGGCAACAGGGAAAACCTTATTCAGGAATTAAGCTTTACCGTAAGCAGACTCACTATTTTGCAGCATATTTTTTATGAAAGTAATGAACAGGAAATAGCTGAAGAATTAGCAATGCAGGTTAATGATATTACTCAAGGGCGGCTACAGCTGCCTGAAAGTGCTGAAGCCAGCCAAACTGAAGTAAACAGATTTGGCCTTGGAATTTAATCTTTCATGCGGGCACCTTATATTGGCTTATCGCACAGTATAATGGGCACGCGCGTTTAACTTTGAATGACCGGTATGATTCACGACTTCACAAACGAAAATTTAGCAGAAATAGCCGATGTGCTTGGTTCAAAACCCAAGACGATCGGGGATAATATGTTCCGCTTTGAGATCTACAACGAAGAGGAAAACCATAAACTGGCTTTGGAGATTCATCTCGGCATAGAAATAGATGATAAGCGCATGAATATGGTTTCCGTCTATTCCGGGGGAACATTTATGCAGCTCCATAACTGCACCAAGTTTATCGCCAGCAAAATGCTGAAACAGGTTACTTTTTTTGGAAAGCAAAAAGGCCTTACATCCGGCCTGATAATTGAAGAAGGTGCCGGATGCAGTCTTTATGCCAATGTTGGGGATGAAGTGCTGAAAGGCGACTTCACCGAACTACCGGAAGATTTAATGATGTGCGGCGTGGCCCTCTCCCTCACCGAGACAGAGGGATTTGATAATTTCACGTTCGAAGATGACGAAATTTCCTGACCCGGAGAGTACAGAATTACATTCCAACCTGGAGATCTTTAACCCTTCGGGCCACGACCTTCCGTTTCAGGAATCCTCCATTGCTTCTATTCTTAAACACATTGAAGAGAAAGAATCGGTTCAGTTTCATTCGGTTGAGCTGGTCTTTACTGATGAGACCGGCATTATCGATATCAATTCTGAGTATCTGAATCGCGAATACGTTACGGACATCATTAGTTTCAGGCTTGATGATGACAGCACAGACCAGTCTATTGAAGGAACGCTATACTGCTGTGCTCCCCGAATTGCCGAACAGAGCGAAGATTTTGATTCTGATCCGGAAACTGAGTTTCTTCGCATCGCTGTGCATGGTCTGCTTCACCTGGTTGGGTATAACGATCAAAGCGATGAAGAGAAAGAAATAATGACATTCCTTGAAGATCACTACCTGAAAACTCTCTCTCCTTGAGTGATCCGATTGCTGAATATACGCTACTGATAGTTGAATCTCCTGTACTCGCAAAGCGCCTTCAATGTGTGGCGCCGGACCATGTGGTTGTCATTTCAACGGGTGGATTTCTGTGGACACCAATATATGATTCCATAACCGGGAAGCTTGGTAAGAAAGCAATTCCGGACAAACTTCCCCTGAGGAATGAGCTGCGCAGAGAAGCTACATACGCCATCAAAATTATAGTAGCAACTGATAGTGATCCGTCAGGAGATTTTATCGCCTGGACGATACACAATGATTTGAAACAGTCAACGATTCTCCGCGGACACCTTACCTCCGTCAGTCGCAGCGCTCTGCTACAGTTGCTTCTTGATGCCTCAGAAATAGATTTCTCAGCACTTTATAAAAGGCTGCAAAACCGATTCAACATCCGGCATCTATGGTCAGAAGCTTACCCGGGTGTATCCATGAAAAATGCAGGTTTGATCGCTCTGTTTGGAAGTCCTGTTGAAATTTCGACCTTCCGAACGGATAAAAACCAAACATTGCAAAGTGAACAGCCGCTGAGCATCATGTCCATTGACTCGTATATCGAGATAGAGCGGTCATCAGAGACTCAATGGTTAACTTGCCTACCGTTGTCTACCTTTGATAGTGTAGCGAGTCTGCAGCAATCCTCAGAAGGCGGTTCGTACTCAGATGCACAAAATCTCCTGCAAAAAACGTATGAAGCCACAAACCCAAGAACCGATGAAGGACTCATAACCTATCCAAGAACAGAACACAGGACGTTTTTTGATGACACTTGGCATGACCTGCAGAAGCAATGGATCAAAAAACGGAGTATAAATGAGTTTATTCCGGACACTTTGCGAGAAAGATTACAATCTCATGAAGCACATGACGCTCTCCGACCGGTTAATCTAAATCTTACACCGGACTGGGTTGAAACTCATATGGCATCAGACATAGGACATACATATCGAGAAATCTATAATCATACAATGAGATGCATAAAGATGCCGGAGCCCGCTGCATCTACTTTTCAGCAAACTGATGGTCACTCATTTTTTAAGTCAGCTACACAAATAGATGAACCCCGGTTAAAGGTAACGCCTTGTTTATCAGTGGCTGAACTTGGCTATCAGCTTTGCAAGCTGGGCGTACTGCGTCCATCCGGCTTTGGCAGTTTTATAGATGACGCTATCATATCCAAAAAAATCATTGTGAGTAAAAAGGGTGACGTTTCCCCGGGACCTGGCATGTTACCCCAAATGGATTTAGGTCAAAGGTTTTCAGAAATCTTAATTAACTTGCGATCGGTTGCTGATAATCCGGCGTTAAAAGATGAAACAATACGTCACATATTATCGTCTTAGCCAGTGCTGTGAGAATTTAAAATAGCATCAATGCCATCATCTGAACATACGAACGGGCAGCCCCAAAAGTCACTGCTTGAGATCATTAAAACATATATACGGGTAGATCTTCCAAGCGATGAGGGAGGATCTCATGACCTGAAGCCTCCCAATATTGAGAAGTCCGCCATATTAACGTATCTGCGGCCTATCCCCTGGCTTCTTGCGCTGCTATTTGCCTTCTCTTTCTACTGGGATTTTAACGAAACAACACTTTCTTTCTGGGGCTTCACTCTTGATTTCACAGGTCTGCTGAGAATTCTGTCGGTGAGCGGGTTGATTGGATTTCTGACCAATCGCATTGCGATCATGATGCTGTTTCATCCGCTTGAGAAGCGTCCGCTGTTAGGCCACGGCCTGATCCCTGCTCACAAAGATAGAATTGCCATGCGGCTTTCGCACTCAGTCTCCAGTGATCTTATTAATCCGGAGCTTATCCGAAAAAAACTGGCATCCTCAGGATCCATTTCCCACTACAGAAAAAAGGCACTCTCTTCAATCAGCGATGGCATGCAAGATGAAGCGTTTCGACAAGATCTTAAACTATGGCTTCAGTCGATACTCAGACAGCTTGTAACAGATCCTCAGTTCAGAAACAGAGTTACAGAAGCAGTAACTAACGAAGTGGAGCAATCGATCGAGCACAATCCGATCGATCGCGCTGCTCTCAAAGCCTACACATTTTTTCGGGGCCGTCAGGTCGGCGAACTGGTCGATAATGCGCTACAGAACCTACCTGAGCGAATTTCATCTGAATTTGAACATCTGGACATCTACCTGAACAAAATACCGGGTCTGTTTGAAGAGAGCGGAGAAGCCATCGACGAAGTAATAACAGAAATCCTGGATAAGCTTATTCACCAGCTTAATGTAAAACAGATCGTTGAGGAGAACCTCCGGGCGTACGATGAGACAAAACTTGAGCAGCTTATAAAAGGCGTCACAAACGAACATCTGTTGACAATACAGTACCTTGGTGCGGTTCTCGGTACTATCGGCGGGTTTGTAATCTGGCAGCCTCTTTTCAGCCTCACCGTAATTGGCCTGTTCACACTGCTGATTTTTTCCGCTGATCACACGTTGATGACGTTCAGGAAACGATATTCTGATCCAAAAACAGATTGAACTACTCATTTAAATCAGTATAAGTGATGCCTGAGACGCATTACAACCCGGCTCTTATCCCCACGTGTACGTTTCCATTTGCAAGGTTTTCATTCGGAGATACAGCATATGAAAATTTAATAATACCCAGCGGCGACTGAAACGCCAGGCCAAATCCCAGCGACGTAAGTCTGTCTTTAAAAGCCCGGTCGCTATTTTCTTCATTGATTAGCTGTGGCCTCTCATAAAAACCATATGCGCCAAATAGAAACAGGTAGGAGTTCTGTTCAAGCATATATCGCCCTTCCAGTTCACCCCAAACAACAGACGATCCCCGAAACTGATCCTCTCTGAAACCACGCAGCGACTCCGCTCCGCCAAACCGAAACAGATCGGTAATAAGATAATCCGGGCTTTCCAGAAACATGGCCGTCACCTGTGGTGCCAAAACCTGGCGGCTACCCAGAGGTATATAGCCGCGAACCATAGAGCGTAGAATTGTCTGACTGAATGAACGGCCGTTTTCTGATTGAAATCGTTCATCGTTGACGAATCGTCGCCCGCGTTCCAGCATAATCCGGCTTTCATATCCCCGGGTGGGCACACGATAGCGATTTGTGTTACGAAGGTGAAAACCAATGCCGTAAAAGTTAGCCCGGGAATCTATCGCCTCATTTGCTACGCCCGATTCTGTAACCGAACTTCGTTCAGCCCGAACGGTGCCTATTATCTCAAACCCTTGAAACAGGCGATATCCACCACTTAATTTGAGATCCCGCACAAGATATGATGAATCCTGTTGCGTAAAATTCAGCCCGGCTCCAAGCGTAATCGGCAGTCCACCCAAAAACTGTTGTTCAGCCGACAAATTTAGTTTTGAGACCAACGGCTGCAGCTGCTCATACCTCAGGTCAATTACATTGCCATCAGCAATTGTATTTCGTAAAAGGATGTCTCCATATCCCGCAATTGTAGCCGATCCTGACGGGTCAGGCTGGTAGCCTATCAACCCGTCAAAGAAATTTAACTGCTGCTCTGTAAGTTCATAGAGCACAACCGGACTATCATCCACAAAAATAAGCTCACCCTCCCCAACATCTTCAAAGAGTCCGGAGTTGATCAGGTTTTGCCGCCCCCGTTCCAAAAGAGAAGGTGACAGTGTTTCACCGTCAGCTATACCTGCTACACGCCTGAGATAGACCGGTGAGTTGCGTTGAATGCCATTGAAGCGAACGCCTTCAACCTGAATTTTTTCACCTGGCACCACCTCTGCCTGGATGTCAACAGAACAGCCATCACCATTCTTGATAACAGATAGAATCCTGAACTCCGCCAGGTAATAGCCCATGTGCTCATACTCAGAGAGCCGCCCGGCAGAAATATCTTGAATAAGATCTGCTTTGAACGGCCTGCCTGAAACGTCTGATTCATCAATACCGGCAAACTCAACAGGTGATTCATCGGTTTGATTATTTACTATGGCAAAATGGCCAAGTGTATATTCGCATCCCTCCTGAACGAAAATTTCTATGAGATTCCTGCCAATAAAGATCGAGTCCACGGTTGCATCCAGATAAGCTTCGCGCACCAACCACCGTTCAGCAGATGACTCAACTGAAGATTCACGCTGTTCTGATCGGATTTGCGCAATTAGATCATTCGGAAGCGTAAATTCACGCTCAGACTGTATAGAATAGAGATGAACCTCCTGCACCTGCGCAATCAAACTAACTGGCAGCAGCAAGCAGCTAAGGACCCATAAACGTAAAAGTGCGTCACGCATAATGCGAGGCTATGCATTCCAGTCAGTTCGGGCTTAGCGCGCAATCACATCAGATACAAAATTGGGAAGCGCAAAAGAGCCTTTATGCAGGTCGGCGTTATAATATTTAAGCGGTTTGATAGAGTCGATGCCACGTTGAATGCGTTCGCTTACGCTATCACTCAGTGGATCTTCTGATTTCGAGGCGCAAGCCATCGACCACATACCAGCCGGGTATAACGGAATAAAACTCAGATACATTTTAGAGACCGGGAAAAGATCATCAATAGCGTGAAATACCTTTTTCATGCTGGAGTGATACGATTCAACCCACGGACTTTCAGTTTGAGCCGTTAAAACCCCATCATCAGAAAGTGCTTTGTAACAGAGTTCATAAAATTCTTTTTCAAATAGTCCTTCAGCAGGCCCAACCGGATCCGATCCATCGATAATCACCACATCATATGGTTCGGTTACGTTTTTGATAAACGCGATACCATCTTCGTAAAGAACATTCAGTTTGGGGTTCTCAAAATCCCCAACCCCCGGCATACACTCTTTCGACGCATCCACAACAGTTTTATCAATTTCAACCATATCTACATGGTCCACAGACGAATGCTTTAGCACTTCACGGGCTGTACCGCCATCTCCCCCGCCAATAATCAACACACGCTGCGGACTGGGATGGGTAAACATGCCCACATGCGTCAGCATCTCGTGATAGACAAATTCATCCCGCTCGCTCAACATCACCATACCATCTATGGTCATCAGGTTTCCCCAGGTATCCGTTTCGTAAACCTCTACAAGCTGATACTCTGATTGTTTTGAAAAAAGGAGCTTTTTCAGCCCGATTGTCAGACCTGTTTGTTCGTTGTAAAACTCGTTGTACTGTAGTGGCATATATATCAGTTTTCAATGTGTCAGTGAACAGATAATTGCGCAGTGATATTCTTTTTATTTATACCAAAGCACAGCGGCGGCAAAGACAGCACCGCACGTCTCAATTTTATGTTCAATGCCGAATGATTTGATCTCTTTTAGTTTTCGGTTTCGGTATTCAAAACCATCAACAACCATTTGCCGCACAATTTCTTCAACTGTTGTGAGGCCTGCATGATCTTCAAACTCCATAATCACGCCGGGTTCCCGGTCATCTTCCGGTATACCGACAGCTATAGCAGCAGATATCAACCGGCCTGGTGTATTCCCGTCAATCGACGCGTATGCCAGCGGTATAAGTCCGCCTTTCGGGAACTGAATAGAGTCTACAGGTACTTTCTCGGCAGCCGGAGGAAGAATACTGCTCATTCTCAATAAATTCGTATCGCCAACCCCGGCCTGAAGAAGGGCTTTATCAAATGCATTGAGACGGGTACGGCCTTCTGACGCTCCTCGAACAAGGCTATACGTATTGGGGGTTTTTACCATCATAAATGAAAGGGGTTCTATTTAAATATTTTTATTTGCTGCTGATGGTTTGAAGAGCAACCGCTGCCCGTTAGGCACCTTAAAAAGCCCTCGTTTCATCTCCATGCTTGAAACATTCTTTGAATCGAAACACTCTTTCAGATGCTCCTGAATAACCCAGGGATCTATCGTGTCGCCGCATGTGAATATATCCACTGCCGCATAGTTATATTCAGGCCATGTATGAATTGTGACATGTGATTCAGCAATAACTGCAACGCCGCTTACACCGTATGGGCTGAACTTGTGAAAATTGTGCGATATAATCGTAGCGTTTGATGCTTCTGTAGCCTCGATGAGCGAAGATTCAATGTACTCAACATCATTTATTGTTGATTCTTTGCAATCGTAAAATTCAACTAGAATTTGTCGGCCAAGTGCTTCCATATCGGGATTTTATTTACTGTAATGAATATCTGTTAAATAGAGAGTTGTTATTGACAAATAGCGATTATATTCTGTCACCTTAGTAACATCTAATAAGCAATTTTTGAACCAATACAATTCAAGAACTAAAAATACGCAGAAATTTTGGGTTTATGATATCATCAGATAAAAAAATTTCAAAATCGACCGCTCTGGAAACATATCGGAATCTATTGCTCCCCAGATTGATCGAAGAACGAATGCTGAACCTGTTACGGCAAAATAAAATCAGCAAGTGGTTTTCGGGAATTGGCCAGGAAGCGATCTCTGTGGGAGTTGCCGCCAACCTTCATCAAGATGATTATATCCTGCCCATGCACCGGAACCTGGGCGTGTTTACCACGCGAGGCGTCCCCTTCTACCCGCTATTTTGTCAGTTGCTGGGAAAGGCTGACGGAATCACCGGCGGGCGGGACCGATCATTTCATTTCGGAAGTCTTGAGCATAAAATTTTTGGGATGATATCTCATCTTGCCGCCACAATGCCGGTGGCTGATGGAATCGCATTAGCAAACAAACTTCGAAACAGCAATCGAATTGCCGTAAGTTTTTGCGGCGATGGTGCCACGAGTGAAGGTGATTTTCATGAGGCTCTGAATCTTGCGGGCGTATGGAAACTCCCGGTTATTTTTGTGATTGAGAATAACGGTTATGGCCTCTCAACCCCGGTCTCAGAGCAATTTGCTTGCGAGAACCTGGCTGACCGGGCCAAAGGATATGGCCTTGAGGGAATGATGATTGACGGTAATAACTATTTTGAGGTTGCTGAATCCATTAAACAAGCGCGCAAGATGGCTCTCCAGGGAAAGCCTGTGCTGATAGAGGCGAAGACATTTCGGATGCGAGGGCATGAAGAGGCATCAGGAACATTTTATGTTGAGGATGATGAGTTTGAAAAATGGGCACCAAAAGATCCTGTCCTTCAGTTTGAAAACTGGCTCGCTGAAGCAGGCATCATCAGTAAATATGCGGAGATTGAGAACATTCGAAATGAAATTGGAGAAACGTTTGAACCGGATTTAAGGAGAGCTTTGAATGCGGTTGAGCCTGCCTTTGATGAAGCCTACGAACGGAAACGAGCAGGACTCAAACCGTTAAGTAAGCCGCATTCAATAAATGGAGAAGAGTCAAAGGAAACGTCAGAAAAACGACCCATCGATGCAGTTCATCTGGCCCACAAACAAGCATTTGATGCCGATGAGGAGTTCTTGCTCTTAGGACAGGACGTGGCCGAATACGGCGGTGTCTTTAAGGTTTCGGAGGGGTTTCATGAAACGTATGGTAAAGATCGCATTCGAAATACACCCATCATTGAATCCGGAGCCATTGGTGCAGCCATAGGACTTGCCATGGAAGGATTTAAGCCGGTGGTTGAAATGCAGTTTGCCGATTTCATCTCCTGCGGTTTTAACCAAATTGTAAATAATTTATCTAAAGGACGATACCGCTGGATGCCGGATCTGAACATCACCATCAGGGCTCCACACGGGGGCGGTGTAGGCGCCGGTCCTTTTCATTCTCAATCGCCGGAAAGCTGGTTTATGGCGCTGCCCGGCCTCAGGGTCCTTGTCCCTTCGTCAGTTATTGATTTTCAAAATATGCTTTACAGTGCATTCCATGATCCGAATCCGGTGCTCTTTTTTGAACATAAAAAGCTGTACCGCAGCTTAAAAGAGATCACGCCGGATCATTGCGAACTGGTAGATCTGGAATCGGCCCGGATTGTTACTGAGGGAGCCGATGCCACAATCATCACATTCGGAATGGGCGTGAATTGGGCGATTGAAGCTGCAGAAGCACAACTGGATCTTGGTGTTCATATCGAAATAATTGATCTCCGCTCTCTGGCACCTATCGATTGGAAAACGATTGAAACATCCATTAAGAAAACAAACCGGGTGCTGCTGCTTGAAGAAGCGTCTGAAGTATTAGGGCCTATGAGTGAAATCGCAGCCGGAATATCCGAGCACTTTTTTCAGCATCTGGATGCTCCGGTCACGCGCTGCTCGTCCATTCACACCCCCATCCCATTCAGTAAAGAGCTGGAAAAAGGGTATATGGCTAACTTCAGGCTTGAGGAAAAGCTGGAGATATTACTGAGTTATTAGTATTGATCATTCCGTTTGATTGGCATAGGATACGTCAGCGGCATTAGACAACAATAGCTTCTGACTCACCCCCGGCCCCCATAAGCGCTAACTTAACGAATATGAAATAATGAAGCCGTTCAAAAAAGGGCGTCATCCCGCACTTGATGCAGGATCTCCCATCGTTATACAGCTTGGAGATACAGGATCGGGTCCGGTATGACGGAATGGATAGTATTTCAACAGTTTCACGCCCTTTTTTGGACTGGTTCTGATTTTTATGAGTGATTATTTTATTGCAAAAATTTTAAGTTAGCGCTTATGCCCCCGGCCCCTCTCTATCTCGCCCTCGCGGGACTTGACAAAGAGGGGAGCTTCATAAAATGTGCTGTAACCTATAACGTAATTTTCAGAATCATCTATAGTTTAAAGCAATTCTATACTTCTCAACTCCGCGGGCGCAATCCGTCAGCCGGGTATTAAGATCAATTCCTATGCTGTTTATAAAACCAACTCCCCTAACGACAAGTAGACGCCAACGGTGTCAAATGTCATTAGCCCCGGGTCAGGAGAGCTGCCTGCAGATCGACGCAACCCGGGGGCAAGTCAGCAACAGCCACAAACCTCCGCATCGATATAGTTAAAGACTAAACATAACGCCGGAGGTTGGCTATCGATAGTATTTTTGGCAATTCGTAACCAATCCTGGTCGGTGTTTCAAAATCGAACAAACCCGTCTCCCGGGTATTACCCAACAATTCATCTGTTTTTTAAACAACCGAACTCGCCAAATGAGATTATGAGTTTACTAATTTGTCAATCCCCTTCTTTTTAGCAGATTAGACACATCCGGTTCCTGTCCCCTGTAGTCGCGGTAAAGCTCCATCGCGTCCCGGCTTCCGCCACGGGATAAAATATGCTCTCTGTACCGGTCACCGTTTTCGCGTGTCAATCCACCCTCTTCTTTCATATAGGCAAACGCATCTGACGCCAAAATTTCACTCCAGATGTAGGCGTAGTAATTGGCGGAATATCCACCTGAAAATACATGGGAAAAATATGGAGACTTGTAGCGGGGCGGAATAACCGGGTTATCTAAATTATGTTTTTCAAGCGATTGGTTTTCGTATGCAACCACGTCATCCGGGACATCACCTGAACTCAACAGATGCCACTCCATGTCCACAAGCGTGGCTCCGAGATACTCATAGGTGTCGAACCCCTGATTGTGTTCACGGGCTTCAACCAGCTTATCCAGCAGCTCCTGAGGAATGGGTTCGCCTGTTTCATAGTGAATTGCATAATTTTCGAGCACTTCCGGCAGTATGGCCCAGTCTTCCTCAAAGGTGGATGGGAACTCCACAAAATCGCGGGGTACCGACGTTCCTGAAAGTGACGGATAAGTCACATCAGAAAAAAGACCGTGTACCGCATGGCCCATTTCATGGAACATTGTCGTTACGTTATCAAATGTGATCAACGCAGGGTCACCTTCAGCGGGAGGTGTGATGTTCAGTACATTCATAACCACGGGCTTTTTGTTTAGCAGCGTGGATTGCGAGACAAATGAATTCATCCAGGCACCCCCGCGTTTAGAGTCCCGTGAAAAATAATCCCCATAAAAGAGGCCCAGCTCAGACCCGTCCCGGTCGAATACTGTAAATACTCTTACATCCGGATGGTAAACCGGAATATCATCCCGCTCTTCGAACCTGATGCCGTACAGCTTCTCCATGGTATAGAACAATCCATTTTTCAGCACATTATCAAGTTCGAAATAGGCGCGTACTTCATCCTCATCAAATGCATATTTCTCGGCTCGAACTTTTTCAGCGTAGTATTCCCAGTCCCATGGTTGCAGCGTATCGTCAATACCGTCGCGCTGCATCATCTCACTGATGAGTTCCGATTCCGCTTCCACATTTTCAACTACGGATGGAATCAAACCGGACAGCATGTCCAAAACCGCATCGGGCGTTCCGGCTGTTTGAGGGTCTATCGCATAATCTGCGTAGGTTTCGTAACCCAGAAGTTCTGCCCGCTCGGCACGCAACTCAGCAAGTTCCAGGACAATGGGTCGCGTATCAATTCCGTCGTTCTCACCAATACCGCGAAATGCTGACGCTTCCCAAAGCCTTTTTCTCAGATCACGATTATTCAAGGACGCAAGCAGCGGATGACGGGTTGTATTGCTGATGGTTAGCACGTACTTGCCTTCATGCCCCCTGCTTTCTGCAGCCTCCCTGGCTGACGCGATTCGATTTTGACTCAGTCCGTCAAGCAGTTCTACATCCTCGACAATCACGACTCGCTCACGGGTCATATTGAGCAGAAGCTCCTGAAACTCCGTAGTAAGTGACGAAATACGCTCATTAATTTCCCGCATTCTGTTCTGTTCATCATTTGTGAGCCTGGCTCCGGCCCGAACAAAATCAAGATGGGTATCTTCCAGAAGCTTCATCGCTTCAGGATCCAGATCGAGTGATTCTCTGGTTTGATAGAGCTCATCAACCCGCCCAAACAGATCGCCGTTTAAAAGAATGTCATCGCTATGGGCCGCAAATAGTGGAGCATACTCACTCTGAATTGACTGAATCTCTTCATTTGTATGCGCTGATGTGAGGCTGAAAAAAACCGTTTGTGCCCTGCTTAAAAGACGTCCGGTCTTCTCCATCGCTACAATAGTGTTTTCAAATGTAGGATCGTCCGGGTTTGTTGCAATCGCCTCTATCTCGGCAAGCTGCTCCTCAATGCCCCGATCAAACGCCGGTGCGTAGTGTTCATTTGATATTTCTGTGAAATCGGGGGCTTCAAATGGAAGCGTACTTTTTTCAAAAAACGGGTTATCGCTCATAGTATTAGGTTGACTGCAGGCCGCCATTAAAAAGGCGCCTGTCAGCATGATTAAAATTACGTTTCTATTCATAACTGGAAATTAAAGTGTTTTGATCTTAAGACGGAACTCAACTCACAAATAAAGATGGGGTATTCTCGTCTTCGGCTATTCAGGATAAATGGATTTTTTCGCGGCCAAAAGCGTGTTTTTCATCAGCATTGCTACAGTCATGGGGCCAACACCACCGGGTACCGGAGTGATCCAGCTCGCTTTCTCTCTCAGTCCTTCAAAATCGCAGTCACCGACAAGTTTGTACCCTTTTTCTGTTGTTTCATCCGCCACGCGATTAATACCTACGTCGATAATAACAACTCCCTCCTTCACCATCTCGGCTTTAATCAACCCGGGCTGACCGGCAGCGACAATCAAAATATCCGCATCAATCGTGTGGCGGGTAATATCCTTGGTGTATTTATGACAAATTGTGGTGGTGGCTTTCCCGGATGAATTTTCCCGTGACAGCATTATAGCCATTGGGGAGCCCACGATATTACTTGCCCCGACAACCACCGCATGCTTGCTTTTCACCTGAATACTGTAGTGTTTGAAAAGCTCAAAAATTCCGGCTGGCGTACACGATTTAAACGTGGGCTGATCAACAGCCAGTCGCCCGACATTCATCGGATGAAATCCATCCACATCTTTTCGATAGTCAATACTTTCGATGACGTCGTGAGACGACAAGTGAGATGGCAGCGGGAGCTGTACCAGGATTCCGTCCACTGTGTCATCGTTGTTAATTTTATTGATCTCAACTTTCAGATCTTTGGCCGAAATGGTATCAGGCAGGTGCATGGTACCCGTTTCGATACCTACATCGTCACAAGCCCTTGTTTTTGCCCGAATATAGGTTGATGACGCCGGATCTGTTCCGATTTGCAGAACCTGAAGAAATGGCGGGCGGTTACCCTGGGCCACCCACTGTTCCACATCCTCACGGATTTGGTCCCGGGTAAGTTTTGCTACTTTTTTTCCGTCAATAAGTTGTGAAGACATATGCGTGATTATCGTTCTATATCGTATTTTTTCATTTTATTGTAGATATGGCTTCGCTGAATATCAATCGCATCAGCTGTAGCTGAGACGTTCCAGTCGTGATCTTCCAGCTTTTTTATCAGGTAATACCGCTCTGCTTTCTCCTTGTACTCCTGAAACGTGAGCGACTGCTCCAGCAATTCGTCGAGGCCGTTGGTGCCGTTTCCTGCCATTGTAGCAAGGCGAATCACATCATCACGACTAATATTGTCGCCATCCGACAGCAATGCCATCCGTTCAACAGCATTTTGCAGCTGACGAATATTCCCGGACCAGCTCAAATCTTTCATCTCCTCGAGGGAGTCATCAGAAAACGTTTTTCCGGCATAAATTATCTCTCTCTGCGACAGCTGCGAGAGAAACCATTTTGCCAAAACCGGAATATCCTCTTTTCTTTCGCGAAGCGGCGGCACATGAATAGGAATTACATTTATCCGGTGAAACAGATCTTCCCTGAACCGGTTTTGTTGAATCTCTTTTTCGAGGTCACGGTTAGTTGCCGACAGCAGTCTGACATCCACATTAATCCGTTTATTTCCTCCAACTCGCGTTACTTCATTCTCCTGAAGCACACGCAATACCTTAGATTGAGCGTCCATGCTCATATCTCCAATTTCATCCAGAAACAGTGTTCCGCCGTTGGCTTGCTCGAACTTTCCAATACGCTGTTCAGACGCACCCGTAAAGGCGCCTTTTTCATGACCAAAGAGCTCGCTTTCTAAGAGATCTGCTGGGATCGCCGCACAGTTTACATCAATAAAAGGATGTGAAGCACGCGTGCTTTTTTCGTGGATCCAGCGGGCCACAAGTTCTTTGCCGGTTCCGTTTTCTCCTGTAATAAGAACACGACTCGTGCTGGGCGCCACTTTCCCGATTGTTTTCTTGATTCGGCTGATAGCCGAACTCTCGCCCACCATTTCGGTCGCATTGTTAAGCTCAGAGCGAATGCGCCTGTTCTCTTCAATAAGTTCATTGCGTGAGAGAGCATTTCGAACGCTTATCAAAAGTCTGTTCAGGTCGGGCGGCTTTTCAATAAAATCGAAGGCACCGATTTTAGTAGCCTCTACCGCAATTTTAATAGTCCCGTGCCCACTTATCATTATCACGGGCAGACCGGGCTGAATTTCTTTCACTTTTTCAAGCACTTCAATCCCGTCCATCCCTTTCATTTTAATATCGAGGATCATCAGATCGAACTTTTTCGATTCAACCTGAGAGAGTGCACGTTCCCCTCCATCAGCTTCAAACACAGTGTAGTTCTCGAACTCAAGTATCTCACGCAAACTATTGCGGATACTTTTTTCGTCGTCAGTTACAAGAATGGTTGGCTTCGTTTGTTCGGGCATAAAGTATGCTCAGTACCGTGTATAAAAATAATCCAGAATTTGCTGGTGGATGCTGTCGACCACCGCTGTTCGAACGGTGTAATTATTTGTGGCAATCGTAACCACCAGGCGCTCACCGCTTGCCGTGTTAAGGTAACCACTTATAGAACGAACTCCCGACATAAATCCGGTTTTGCCAAAAAAGTTGTTGGTTAAATTACTGTTATAAAATCGATATTGAAGCGTACCATTCCGGCCGGCAATCGACAGACTGTTATAATATTGATTGAAATATGGCCTGTCCTGCATATCAACCAGAAATCGGTTCAGGTCGGATGTTTTTAAAAGTGTAGCCGGAGCCATCCCTGAAGCATCTCTGAGCGTTACGGCGGTCGTATCAAATCCGTGATCATTCATAAAGCCTTTCACAATCTCCAGCCCCAGCTCAGTGGAACCCGGTACGCCGTATTGTTCGGCAACAAGTGTTTTGAGCAGCATTTCGGCGTACAGATTATCACTTTCACGATTCAGCCGGTCAATCATCGTATGGAGCGGACGGGATCGATGTCTGTGAATTTCTGTAAAACCCGGAGTTTCCCAGGCTATCGGCTCTTCAGAAAGCAAAAGCTGTCCTTCAACTTTGATACCCATAAGCTGCAGATATCGTTTAAAAGTATCGATGAAATAAAGCGACGGTTTATGAACGCTCAGCGGCTCGGTTTCATAGTGCCCCTCCGGCAGCGTGCTCCTCAAGTAGATGCTGTTACTGCCCAGATCGCGTCTGTAAGATTCATCAAACGAGGTGTCACCCGGGGTGATACGCTGTTCATTTATAAACTGAACATAGGGCGTCTCAAACGGAAACCATGTGATACTCGGCTTTGATCCCGGTTTACCATCCGCTCTTACTTCAAGATCAACTACGTTTTGATTGAATGAAAGCGCACTAATTTCGGGTGCATAGTAGTAGCTGAGATCATCCCACTCCCACCCGCGCGGATACGGCACATCATCAAAGTAACCGTCATGACCAATAATATTTCCATTAATCACCTCAACGCCCATAGAATCAAGAATTGAAAACCAGCGCTGGAACAGGAAAAGCGGATCATCATAAGCCTCGCCATTAATTGAGGGATCACCCGCACCCCGTATGTAGATATCGCCATTCCATCGGTTTCCCTCCTGCTCACCTGTACCGAACAAGACGGTTTCAAACCGATACTCCGGGCCGAGCTGATCGAGATACGCTGCAGATGTAATAAGCTTAAGATTAGATGCCGGCCGGATCAGGGATTCACCGTTGTATTCATCCAGAATATCGCCGCTTGAATTTCGGACCTGGAACGACCAGAATGACGACGAGGCAGCACTATTTTCAATAATCTCACGAATAGGTTCACGATCCTGACCTGCAACAGGCTGGCTCAGTACTGGGACAACCATCAACCCAAATATTAAAAGTTTTACTACAATGCTCCGCGAGCTGAACATATTAAGTCCCGAAATATTCTTTCTCCTCTGATTGAAATGTCTCAAA
>Ga0307966_1001158_pt1 | contig 20930 bp, 18 predicted proteins | sample OrgLakmetagen646_FD_203141 | JGI IMG/M metagenome (GOLD analysis project Ga0307966, IMG submission 203141) | Saline water microbial communities from Organic Lake, Antarctica - #646 | ecosystem: Environmental > Aquatic > Non-marine Saline and Alkaline > Saline | place: Antarctica: Organic Lake... | reverse complement strand
GAATGTCATTCGGCTGCGATTTGGTCGGAAGGTTTAGTGGTTTGTGAGGTGACGGTGTCGCGGGCAGTTGGTTGGAACATCGAGGGAGACAATGGGGTCAGTCCAATTTTCTTTGTTTTTATCTTTACAGTATAAGATTACTGTTGGAGAGTCGGAAGTCCGATGGGGTCAGTCCAATTTACCTTGTTTTTAATTATTTCCATGGTTAAGGAAATAGTGAGGCATACCGTAATTTTTGCGTATAATTTATCATACTGCAGATTCTTTATTTTGGTTCGAGTAGCTCTGCGACACAATCAATCACTACCTATGCAGGCCCTCTATTTAAACGAGAGGCGACTAAAGATTGAAAAAACAAGGTAAATTGGACCCCTTTGGCTTACCTTAAGTTTGAAAACATACCTAACTTTTAGCATAAATTGTGCAAATAGCAAGGTATGTTAGTTCGATTCGGTAGGGCTATTTTACGACTCGACTGAGCTCGTCGAAGTTCAAAAGCGCCGTTCGTCGGGTGCTAGCTGTCACTATACCGAATGGTGCCTTTTTGAGTGCCCGACGACTACAACAATTACGGAACGACCCCTGCTCATGCTCTTGAAGAGGACCTCGGTTGAACCAATTGAGTCGCAATCAGTCGTCTCTATGGATCAGATATAGCGAGCCCGGCAATTCGTCCAGTCGTCCAGGCTGCCTGGAAGTTGAATCCGCCGGTGATGCCGTCGATATCTAGGCACTCGCCGGCGAAGTGGAGGCCGGGCACGATTTTACTCTCCATGCTACGGAAATCGACGTCCTTGAGGCGGATCCCCCCGCAGGTGACGAATTCGTCCTTGTTGGTGGTCTTGCCTAAAATATGATAGCGGCCCGCGATAAGTTCCTGAATGAGGGCACTTTCTTTGTCCTTGGGCAGTTGCGCCCATTTTTGCCCTTCCGGGATCCCGACGACCTCGACGAGTCGTTCCCAGAGGCGGCGGGGGAGGCCAAAAGCGGATTTGCTTTGCAGGGCAACCTTTCCGTGTTGCGCTCGTAATTGATTGAAGCGATCGCGTAATTGGTTTTCGGAACCATCGGCCAGCCAGTTGATCCAAATGTCAAAATGGTAGTTCTCCTCCTGTAGCTCACGGGCCTCCCAGGCCGACAATCTCAGAATAGCCGGGCCACTCAGCCCCCGGTGGGTCATGAGGATAGGGCCGCGTTGTATCGACCCTTTGCGGGAGGTGCGGACCGATGCGTCCTGCACGGACAGTCCGGAAAGTCCGTGGGTGCGCTTGTCGGCCAGATTGAAGGCAAAGAGGGAAGGGGCGAGTGGCTCGATGCGGTGCCCTAGGTTTTTCAGTGAGCGGGAGAGCTTCGAGTCCTTAAGTGAACCGGTCGCGAGGCAAACCTTGTCTGCTTGTTGAAAGCTGCCATCGCTGAATTCGAGCGTGAACCGTCCGTCTTCGTCCATTTTCAGACTGTGCAGGCCGAGGTTTTTGCAGAGCCGGACGCCAAGCTTTGAGGCATTCCTCTCGAAGCATTCGATGATGGTCTTTGAGTCATCCGTGGTGGGAAACATACGCCCGTCGGGCTCCGTTTTCAGAGTGACGGATCGGTCGGCGAACCAGTTGATGGTATCCTGCGGCTGCCAGCGGTGGAAGGCCCCCAGCAGCTCACGGCTGCCACGGGGATAGTGACTGGCCAGCTGCTTGGGCACGAAGCAATTATGCGTCACATTACAGCGGCCGCCGCCGGATATCTGGACTTTTGCCAAGGTCCGCCTGCCGGATTCATAGATCGTGACTTGCGCGGACGGGTCGAATTCCGCAACCGTCAAGGCGGCAAAGTAGCCAGCCGCACCGCCACCGATGATGGCGACAGTTCTGTTCTTTTTCTCAGGCACGTTTAAATTCTAAATGGGTAGTTCGTGCCCGATGCAAGACTGCCTTTGCTTGCTGGTTGGCTGGACGCCCGGATGGGGACGGTGAACATTTTTGGAACGATTCAGTCTCTTTGATTTGCTAAACCTTCGCAAGCCCTTCGGCAGGCTCAGGGCATCCGCCGCGCGGAAGACCATCTGCCGGCTCGGTATTTCCTGAGTAATCGTGGCCTGCCATGAGCAAGTGGAGCTTTGCGGAACGCGTCGAATGGCGGAGACGATGGGATTCGAACCCATGGAACCCTTTTGAGGTTCACTTCTTTAGCAAAGAAGCGCTTTCGGCCACTCAGCCACGTCTCCATACCGGAAGTTATAGTGATATCAGGCGATTCCCTCAGAGTTCAACCCCTTTTTAAGAATAATTTTTGAGTTTGCCCCGAGGGAGTGATCGCTTTGTTTTGTCAGCTTTTAATTGAGCTATGAGTGAACCCATCCAGATTTACGATACCACCTTGCGTGACGGCACGCAGGGCGAAGGTGTTTCTTTTACTGTCGCAGCGAAGCTTCGTATCGCCGAGAAACTAGACCAGTTCGGTATTGATTACATCGAAGGCGGTTGGCCGGGCTCGAATCCGCGCGACCTGGCTTTCTTTGAGGAGGCACACAAACTCGATTTGCGCCATGCTAAGCTCGCTGCCTTTGGTTCGACCCGCCGGGCCAGCCTGCCTGCGGAGGAAGACCCTCAGCTCAAGTTGTTGCTCGATGCCAAAACCCCGGTCGTCACCATATTTGGAAAGACCTGGCTCTTGCATATTACGGAAATTTTACGCACCACGGAGGAGGAAAACCTAAAGATGATCGAGGACTCGGTCCGATTCCTCACTGAAAACGGGCGCGAGGTGATCTACGATGCCGAGCACTTCTTCGACGGCTACTGCGATAATTCGGAATATGCACTGCAGACTCTGGAGGCGGCCAAGCGGGGCGGGGCCATTAACTTGACCCTCTGCGATACCAACGGAGGCAAACTTGTCGGCGAGGTCCAGAAAATCGTGGCTAAGGTCTGTGCGCACTTTCCGGATACTCCGATTGGGGTGCATTGTCATAATGATTCGGGGCTGGGAGTCGCGGTTTCCCTTGCCGGGATCGAGGCTGGTGCCGTGCTGGTTCAAGGCACCATGAATGGGGTGGGCGAGCGCAATGGAAATGCCAATCTGACGACGATCATTCCCAACCTAGCACTCAAAATGGGGAAAGACCTGAATTGCGGCAGCCAACTGCGCAAGCTGCGAGACCTCTCGCTCTTTGTCGATGAGATGGCTAACCGCTCACCCAATATCAAGGCTCCCTTTGTCGGTGCCAGTGCGTTTGCTCATAAAGGGGGCGTGCATGCTGATGCCGCCGCTAAGGTGAAGGAAAGCTACGAGCATATCGAACCCGAGTTGGTGGGCAACCGCACGCGCGTGCTGGTCTCTGATATGTCGGGGCGCAGTAGTGTGATGATGAAGGCCAAGGAGATCGGTGTCGAGGTCGATGCCCGTTCTTCCGAGCTCAAGGACTTTCTGGGTAAATTAAAGGAACTCGAATATCAGGGCTACGAGTATGAAGCCGCTGATGCCTCATTTAAACTCCTGCTCAATCGATATCTCAAAAATAAAAAGGATGATTTTGAGTTGATTGGTTATCGTGTGATCGTGGGGCATCAATCCGCGCTGGACCGGACCGTTTCCGAGGCTACGGTTCAAATCCGAATCGGCGATGAAGTGCATCACACGGTTGCGGAGTCCAATGGTCCGGTGGGCGCACTTGATGCGGCCTTGCGCAAGGCCATCGCTCCAGCTTTCCCGGAAATTTCCGAAGTGGAACTGATTGATTTCAAAGTGCGTATCCTTGATAGCCAACACGGAACGGATGCGATTATCCGGGTGCAGATTGAGTCCACCGACGGCAAGGAAATCTGGGGCACGGTCGGAGCGAGTGATAATATCATCGAAGCGACCTGGGAAGCCCTGATGGACTCCGTGGAATACAAAATACTGCTGGATTCCGAGAAGTAGATTTATCACAGCTCACAGGACGCCGACTAAAAGCTTCCGAGTTATGATTTCCGGCTTCGGACGATCTATCACCCATGACTCTCTCCTCCGCAGATTTACCCCTCCAAGCCCGCCTGAATGAAAGGCAACGGCCGGCTTCCTTCTCGGTCATGTATCAACGCTGGGAGGAACTCTTGTTTCTGCACTGGGCGGTCGAGCCTGAGCAAGTGCAGCAGCATTTGCCGGGCGGCTTGACTGTGGATACGTTTGACGGGGCTGCCTGGATTGGCGTGGTGCCGTTTCAGATGCGGAAGGTCCGCCCCCGTTTTCTTCCGTCAGTTCCCTGGTTCTCGAACTTCCCCGAGCTGAACCTACGCACTTACGTGGTCGATTCCCTGGGGCGGCCGGGTGTTTGGTTTTACTCGCTCGATACCCCGCAACCGGTTGCCAACTGGATCGCGCGCCGATTTTTTCATCTCAACTACCGGCGGGCGCGCTTTGAGATCAAGCAGTCTGCGGAGACGCTTCGATACGAAGCCAATCTGCGACTGGCGGACGGATGGGATGCCCCGCAACGATACCATTGGTCGCGTCAAGGGGCACCCTTTGAAGCAGAGCCCGGCTCGCTGGAGTTCTTCCTGGTCGAGCGTTACCGGCTTTTTTCGTATGACTGGAAGCGTGGTCGGCTCTTTAGCGGGCAGGTCCATCACGAGCCTTATCCCTTACAGACGGTGGCAAAACTCGATTACTCGAAGCGTCTTTTTAGTTTGAGCAAGATGCAAGAACCCGAGGGCGCACCGGTCAGTGTTCTTTGCTCGGGCGGGGTGGATGTGACGGTGCATCCATTGGGACGCGTGGGATAGGATTTGCTCGAAAGCGGATTGGCAGTTCGACAAGCTCACGGCAGGCGAGAGCCGTATCGATTAAGGTTTCGAGAGCAGCTACACGGCATCGCTCTCGCGTTGCCGCTACGGATAAAACGGTCGGAACTACGAGTGCTCCAGGATCTCGACTTCGTAGCCGTCGGGATCGGTGATGAAGGCCATTGTCTTGCCGTCGGCAAACTTCTCGCGCCAGTTTTCGGGCCAAAGATCCATTTGCAGATCCAGTTTCTCCAGCATTTCGCAATAGGCGACGATGTCGTCCACGCGGATGCAGGTGTGCACCAGATCCTCGGGGAACTTGACTACGAAGTCGGGCGAGTAGGTCAGTTCAAGCTTATGCGAGCTGCCGGGGATTTGAAGATGCGCGAGTTGGTTTCCGCTGGGCGATTTGTCCGTGCGTTTAAGCACTTCAAAGCCGCAGGTGCGACAATACCAGTCGATGGACTTTTCAAGATTGGAAACGCGGATACGGGTGTGGTCGAAGGTAATGTTCATAGTGTTGATGGTTATGGTTGTTTGACGTGGGTTGTTTGAGAAAAGGAACGATTGTGACGTCGCTGCCTGACGGCTTCCGCCAGTTCGCCGAGGATCGCTTCGGTCTCTTTGAAATCGATACAGCCGTCGGTGATACTTTGTCCGTAGGTGTTGTTGCCCTTTGGGTCGTAATCTTGCCTTCCTGCGACGAGGTGACTCTCTAGCATGAGCCCGGCGATGCCGTGCTGGCCGCCGGCAATTTGCCCGGCCAGGTTGCGGGCGACTTTGACTTGCCGGGCGTAGTCCTTGTTGCTGTTGCCGTGGCTGCAATCGACGATCAGGTGCGGGGGCAGATCGTAGCTGCGCAGCTGTTCGAGTATGGGCTCGATATCTTTGGCCTCGTAGTTGGGGCCGGTGCGGCTGCCGCCTCGGAGAATAATGTGGGCGGTTTCATTGCCGGTGGTCCGGAAGATCGCGGTCACACCCTGTTTGCTCACGGAGGGGAACCAGTGCGGCTGGCGGGCGGAGCGGACGGCATCGATCGCCATTTGCACATTGCCGCCGGTGCCGTTTTTGAAGCCGATTGGCATGGAGAGCCCGGAGGCGAGTTCGCGGTGCACCTGGCTCTCGGTGGTGCGGGCGCCGATCGCCGACCAGGCGATGGCATCGGCGATAAATTGCGGAATGATGGTGTCGAGAAATTCTGCCCCTGTCGGCAGGCCGATCTCGCAGATGTCGAGCAGTAACTTCCGACCGAAACGTAGTCCGGTGTTGATCTCGAAGCTGCCATCAAGATGGGGGTCATTGATCAGGCCCTTCCAGCCCACGACAGTGCGCGGCTTTTCAAAATAGACCCGCATGATGATCTGCAGGTCATCGTTGTATCTGTCTTGCAGGGGCTTCAGGCGACTCGCGTATTCCAGTGCAGCCAGCGGGTCGTGGATGGAGCAGGGCCCAACGATCACGCAGAGGCGGTCGTCCTCTCCGGAAAGGATAGCGGCACTCTCGGCTCGACCTCGGTGCGTCACGTCCTGCGCTTTCTTACTGAGGGGAAGTTCCTCGATCAGGATAGCCGGTGGCAGGAGAGGGCGGCTGGCACCGATGCGGATATTGTCGTGTGGTGTGAGCATTAGAGATGGGGAGGTAAACTTTCGGACATACTGGTGATGAAGAGCATCAACAGACTAAAGGCATTAAAAAAGGCATGAAACCAGATCGCAACCGCAAGGCTGCCAGTCTTTTCGTAAACGCGTGCCAGAACTATGCCCACGATGACCAGTGGGACAAATGAGAGCAAATTTGCATGCAAGCTCGCAAAAATGAGACCAGAGATGAGCTGCGCACTCAACATGCCAGTTTGGCTCTTGAGGAAACGGTAGATGCAGCCGCGAAAGATAATCTCTTCGACAAGCGGTGCGACAATGACGGCCATCAATACGAGGAGTATCATGGCGGGCCAGTCGCCGCCGCTCTGGAAAAGCGTGATCAGCTCCTGAGGCGCAAACTCCTCGATGATCCCAGCTTTTTGCAAGCCGGATAAAACATTGGACCACAACAAAGTCGCAATCCAGATCACGGGCAGAAACATGAGAAAGAGCGGGACTGCAATTTTGAAAGATCGGCCGGGCGTTAAAGCAACCCGGCTGAGACGGCTTGCGTAGAGGCTCGGGTAGAAACGACGGGCCAGATGAAAAACCGCAATCATCGGCCCCTGCAAAAGAATCACGGCGGCCACCGCAAGCCAAGGCGTGAGCTCCGTGATGTTGCCTGCCTCCGGTCCCAGCAGCAGGGTTAGGCCAATTTGTTGGGCCAAAAATACCGCAAAAATTATGGCACTGATAAAAATGCCAAAATTAACCCAGCCAATCGACCAGGAATCGACGCCCTTGTCCGACAGAATCAGATCGCGCGGGCGTTGAACTTGGCGGATCCAGAGCGCGGCGCTGGCCAGCAGCACGGCAAGGATGATCAATGATGCGATGACGATAGGCGCATCGAGCGGTGGCGTTTCCATGTTCGTCCTTATGCGGTGATCACGCTGCCATCATACACTTGCGTGCCGGCAACCAAGGTAGCTTTTACTTTTCCTTTAAGCGTCTTCCCGTGCCATGGGCAATTGCGGGACTTGCTGAAGAATTTTTTTGCATCGACTGTCCACTCTTCATCCGGATCGAAGAGGCAGATGTCGGCATCCGCTCCGGCGCTTAGGGTGCCCGCATCGAGTCGGCAGAGTGCTGCGCCCTTGTGGGTCATCAGGGCAATGACGTCGCTCAGGGAAAGTCGTCCGCTGTGGTAGAGTGTGCCCAAGCTGCTCGCGAGTGAGTTCTCCAGCCCGATGATGCCGAATGGTGCGCTGTCGAATTCGCGGTCCTTTTCGTCCGGACTGTGTGGGGCGTGATCAGTGGCAATGCAGGCGAGGGTGCCGTCGCAGAGGCCTTCAATGAGCGCTTCCTTGTCCGCATCGGTGCGCAGAGGCGGATTCATTTTGTAAACCGTATCGTAGTCCTTCAGGTCCGCGTCGGTAAACTCGATGTGGTGCGGACTGGCCTCACCGCTCACGGAGATACCCCGCGCGATGGCGCGGCGTAGAATATCGACCGAGTTGGCCGAACTTACGTGCTGCATATGGATGTGGGCACCGGTAAGCTCTGCCAGGATGACGTTGCGAGCGACAATGATGTCTTCGGCCGCCTTTGGCCAACCGCGCAGTCCGAGACGTAGCGACCATTCGCCTTCGTTCATGACCGCGCCTTCTGTCAGGCTGGCGTCCTGACAGTGGTCCATAATCGGCAGGTCGAGCATTTTGGCGTATTCCACGGCTCGGCGCATGATCTCATTGCTCTGCACGCATTTGCCATCGTCGGTGACGGCGACGACCCCGGCCTTTTTAAGTTGTCCTGTCGGGGCCAGTTGCTCGCCGTTCATTCCGATGGTCAAACAGCCGGTGGGGTAGATCTTGATCACCGACTCGCGCTCGACCTTGTCCATGATGCGCTGGATGGTGCCGGCATTGTCACAAACTGGGCTAGTATTGGGCATGCAAACAACTGTGGTAAAGCCACCGGCAGCTGCGGCGCGGGAACCGCTCGCGATGTCCTCCTTGTGGGTCTGGCCCGGATCACGAAAGTGCACGTGGATATCGACAAGCCCCGGCGCGACCACGAGGCCACTGGCGTCGATTTTGGTCGCGGCCTGCTTTTGTGCGTCGTCCAGTTGTTCGACGAGCACGCCATCGACAGCATAAATGTCGCCCATTTCGTCGCGCTGATTGGCCGGGTCGATGACCCGGCCGCCGGTTATCCAAAGAATTTCGCTCATGATCTTATATTTTTACTATCGATAGCCTATTAGTTTCCAAATTGAGGAACGAGGTCTCTAGAGGCTCGAAGAATTCGAACAACACTGATCCGCCTGTCATCCCTGACGTAGAATATAATGTATTTTTTGTGAGGGATGCTGAGTAGTCCATCAGCTAATTAGTCTCGCGCTCTCCCGATCCCGTCAAGAACTGTAATATCTAAACCTTTTCGATAGAGTTGCTCCAAGCCTAGCTGAATATCTGATCGAAGGGATGACAGTTTCCTGGTTATCTCTTCTTCAAATTGATGCAGAATACGAAGTGCGCCTCTAACAACTTCAGAAGAAGACCCATAGAGACCTGATTCAACCTTGTGTTGAATCCATTTTTCGAGCTCAGAAGTCAGTGAAACATTCATGGTTTCTACAGAATGAGAAGGCTAATAAATTTCAAACTTTGCTATTTACAGATTTGGCAGTTCGACGGTCTTGCCCTTGTGGGCGCAGTAGCAGAGGTGGAGCACCGCCATGCGCACGACGATGCCGTTGGTGACTTGTTCGAGGATGACCGAATTTTCGGAGTCGGCCAGCTCCGAGTCGATTTCGACGCCTCGGTTGATCGGCCCCGGATGCATGATGATTGCGCCGGGCTTGAGCCATTGGGCGCGTTGTTTATTCAGGCCAAAGGTGCTGGTGTATTCGCCAATCGAGGGGAAGTGGGTGGCAGTCTGGCGTTCATGCTGGATGCGCAGCAACATGACCGCGTCGGCATCTTCCAATGCTTCCCGCAAGTCGTGACAGACTTTGACACCGAGCGCTTCAAATCCTTTCGGCACGAGCGTGCTGGGGCCAGCGACGGTGACCTGAACGCCGAGTTTTTGCAGGCACCAGATATTGGACCTCGCCACCCGGCTAAAGAGGATGTCGCCCAGAATCGTGACTTTTTTACCGTCCAGGGGGCCGAGCTTCTCGATCAAGGTAAAGGCGTCGAGCAGCGCCTGGGTGGGGTGGGCATGAGAGCCGTCGCCACCATTGATGACCGGGATGTTCACGACTTTGCTGAGGTAGTTGGGTGCGCCGGATGCGGAGTGACGCATGATGATCATGTCGGCCTTGAGTGCTTCCATGTTGCGGGCGGTGTCGCGCAAGGTTTCGCCCTTGGTCAGGCTGCTGGCCGCTCCGGTCACGGTGATGGTGTCGGCGCTCAGGCGGTTGGCGGCGACTTCGAAGGCCAGTCGGGTGCGCGTGCTTGGCTCCAGAAATAAGTTCACGACCGTGCGCCCTTCCAGGTAGGGCTGCTTCTTGTCACCCGCCTCCATCGCCCGCTTGAAGGCGGTGGCGGCAGTAAAAATCGTTTCGATCTCGTCGCGCGATAGTTGCTCGACGTCAATCAGGTCTTTTCGGTTCCAGGCTAGGCGTTGGCTCATGGGTCAGTAAAACGTGCTCAGATGCGCAAACTGTTCCATCCGCGCCAAAGGGCAACGAGATTTTCGACGAAAATTTTCGACGAAAATCTGAGAGGAAAAACAGGGGGTGATAGTTGATCGCTAAAACCAGAATTTCACACCGGCAACGAAGGAAGTGGTATCTGGGTCACCGCCGCCGGACTCAATGAGATTTGCAGTTTCACCGAGTGCGGATTCCCAGCTGATCCCGATGTAGGGTGCGAACTTTCGGCTGATTTCGTAGCGTAAGCGAAGGCCAAGCTCGACGCCCGTAAAACCTGCGCCAATGCCATACTCAGGCACATCCTGCGCCGCGACTCCGAGTTCAAGCCGTGGCTGGAGAATTAGGCGCTGAGTGAGTAAGATGTCGTATTCGGCCTCTAAGCCGAAAGAGGCATCTCCTTCGTCACTGAGATAGAGATTTGCATCGACCTCAAACCACTGAGGAGCGAGTCCTTTGATCCCTAGCACGGCAAAGGCCCGTTCAGGATCTGGCTCAAAGTCGTAACGCACACCCCCACGTAGATCCCAGAACGAAGTGATCGCTCGCGCATAGAGTAATTCGACTTGGGCTGACTCGATTTTGTCTTCGTCAATCGACCATTCGCCTTCGGATTCCAGGTAGAGCTTGTTGTAGTCACTCGCCACCCAAGTCTGGAAATCCCACAGGTAGGCCTCACCTTCATCGAAGGAGCGGTATTCGAAACGGTCGCCACTGAAGTAGTAAAACAGCCTGTTGTCATGCACCGGAGCCATGGCGAAATTGGTCGCCTTATTGCCGGGATCATCGATTGCGTATTTACGAATCTCCTGCCCTTTGGGCGGTGGCGGAGGGGGTGATTGATAGTCTGCCGGCATCGCACTTTGCTTGGCTTGCTCAGACATGTCCATCGGCATTGGGGCGTGCCCTTCGTGTTGAGCGTGCGCGTTCGAATAAATTAAAAGCGATGCCATCGCCCCCAGTTGGATCGGTAATTTAAAATGCATAGTTGATTCTTTCTTCTTAAAAATTAAGAAACGCGAACGACTTGAAACATACCTGCCTCCATGTGATACAGAAGGTGGCAATGGAACGCCCAATCACCTTTTTCAATCGGCGTGATCAAAGCGGAAATTTTTTCACCGGGTTTGACCAGAATCGTATGCTTATAGGGGATACGATCATGTGACTGCCCGTTCTCGATTTGCATCCACATACCATGGAGGTGGATCGGGTGCTCCATCATGGTATGGTTGACGAGCCACAACCGCAGCCGCTCGTTATGCCGAAAGTTATACGGACCGGGATGTTGCGAATATTTCTTCCCATCGAAGGAAAACATGAACCGCTCCATGTTCGCGGTAATATTAATTGTCATTTCACGATCCACGGTCGGCGAGTAGGGCTGGCCAGCTGCATTTTTAAGGTCTGCAATTGTCAGCACCTTCCATCCATCGCTGCCGAGGCCGATGCCCGGCTCGGCGACTCGATCTTTGGGATTCATGATTATCATGGCAGCATTTACATTATCCTTTGGCCTGAAAGGTTCAGGGCCATTCGGTCCGGGAATGTCCGGATCCGTTGTTGCCTCGCTCATCGACATGCCGGAATCCATCTGCATACCATCTTGTTTCATAGCGCCATGCTTCATCTTGCCACCGCCAAAGATTTTATCATCCATCATTCCCATACCCATGTCTTCCAGTTTACGCACGGGCCGCGGACGTTGTTTCGGAATCGGTGCAGTCAATCCTGCTTGAGGCGATAGCGTGCCGCGAGCATAACCGCTGCGATCCAGAGACTCCGCAAAGATGGTGAATGGTCTGTCCTCTTTGGGGCGCACGAGCACGTCGTAAGTCTCTGCTACGCTAATGCGGAACTCATGAACATCGACTGGCTTGATCGGCTTTCCATCAACCATCACGACTTGCATATCGAGACCTGGAATGCGGACGTCGAAAGTGCTCATGGCTCCGGAGTTTATAAAGCGTAATCTCACCGTCTCACCCGGATTGAAGAGTGCTGTCCAATTCGAATCCGGTGCCAGCCCATTCATTAGATAGGTATATTCCGCGCCAGTAATACCCGCCAAATCGACCGGACTCATCCGCATCTTCCCCCATGCCATGCGATCTGCCACCGTATTTTTAAGCCCGCGCTGACTGACGTCATCGAAAAAATCCCAGACCGTGCGCTGCTGAAAATTATAATAACCGTCGCTCATCGTCATATTACGAAAGGCGGCGTCCGGGCCGTCCGATGTCCAATCGGAGAGCATCACCGTGTAATCGCGGTCGCTCCGGATCGGGTCGCCGCCCCGAGGCTCGATAATGAGTGGGCCGTAGGCACCCGTCTGCTCCTGAAAACCTGAATGACTATGATACCAATACGTGCCCGACTGTTTGAGCTTGAAACGGTAGTTAAAAGTTTCACCGGGCTTGATACCTGCAAAGTTGACTCCCGGCACCCCGTCCATGGTAAATGGAACCAGTAATCCATGCCAGTGAATCGAGGAGTGCTTCGTATTCATGAGCGAATTCGTCACATTCAGCTGCACGTCGTCTCCTTCGCGTAATCGAAGGAGCGGCCCCGGCACAGTGCCGTTGATCGCAGTGGCCCGAACCGACTCTTTTTTGCCGTTAATCAAGAACGGCATATAGTCGATGTTCAGATCGTAGCGCCTTCGAATGTCTAAGTCTGTTAGACTCTGGCCGACAACGCCCGCCCAGGCGGGGCGCGGGAGCAAGCCACCCAAACTGGTGACAAAGACGCCCGCACCCAATTGCTGAAGAAACCGACGTCGATCTATTATGGAGTTAAGGGGAGTATGATTCTTCATAATTTCTCTATTTCTATATTCGATCCGCTGAACTCACGCAAGTAAGAAGATTGCTCGTCGCTTCGAGTTTTGGATTAGTTATCGAGGGAGAGTTTTTTCAATCGAAGTGCATTTGTGACCACCGATACCGAGATGAAAGCCATCGCAGCTCCCGCAATATGCCGTAGCGTGAAGCTTCAGCGAACGTGCGTCGTGCTGGCTGGTGCTCGGTCGTTTGCTGAAGCCGCACGCTACAAACGAAGTCTCATTTGCCCAAGGAAAGGTAAGCTTTCCGACTAGAGGCTTCGAAGTTGACAGTAATTAAGGCTAGTTGTTGTGATTGCTGAAAAATATGGGTGTTCTTTAAATTCTGCTCTCTTTAAATTCTGCTCTGACTGTTGGGCTATGCGGGATAGGTTGCATTTATTTCACGGTTCGCTCAAGCTGCCAGGCATGAAAGTGATTTTTTATAGTATGAAGTCCTACGATGAGCATTACTTTTCGCAGGCGAATGAAGATGAGCGCTACGAACTCGTTTTTCACGAGTTTAAGCTCGATGCGAATTCTGCCAAACTGGCCGCTGGGGCGGAAGCGGTCTGCGCCTTTGTCAATGATCACCTCGATCGTGCGACGCTCGAGGTGCTGCACCAGGGGGGCACGCAGTTTTTGGCGATGCGCTGCGCGGGATTTAATAATGTGGATCTGCGGGCGGCCCAGGAATTGGGCATCTCAGTGGTGCGGGTGCCGGCGTATTCGCCTTACGCCGTTGCCGAGCATACGCTGGCCCTGCTGCTCGCGCTCAATCGGCGCCTCTACCGCGCTTATAACCGGGTGCGTGAGGGCAATTTCTCGCTCGAAGGGTTGGTCGGCTTCGATCTGCACGGCAAAACGGTCGGCGTGGTGGGCACGGGCAAGATCGGGCTGGAAGTCGTGCGCCTCTTCAAAGGCTTCGGCTGCGAAGTGCTGTGTAACGACGTTAAAGAAAACGACGCGGCCCTAGAACTGGGAGTCACCTACGTGACGCGCGAGGTCTTGTTGGCCCGTTCCGATATCGTGACGCTGCATTGCCCCCTGGTGGAAGCGACCCGCCACATGATTGATGCCGCAGCGATCGCAGAGATGAAATCGGGCGTGATGCTGCTGAATACAAGTCGCGGTGCCTTGGTCGATACCTCAGCCGTGATAGGCGGGCTGAAGTCTGGAAAGATCGGCTACCTGGGGATCGATGTGTATGAGGAAGAGGATAATCTCTTTTTCGAAGATCAATCCACCCGCATCATGCAGGATGATGTCTTCGCGCGCTTACTCACATTTCCCAATGTCCTCATCACCGGGCATCAAGCCTTCCTCACGAGTCATGCGCTCACCCAGATCGCTGGCACCACGCTCCAAAACTTGGAAGAACTCAGCGAGATCGGCTCTTGTGCCAACCAGCTGTTCTGTAGCTGACTCACGGGAATTTATAGGACACCCACATATCAATGACTCGGAAAGCCCTTTTGAGGACGCGGATTTGGCGTTTACTTGTCTTTAGTGGAGTGTGTCAGAGGCGGAATATCCGTCCAAATAAACAGAGGGCAAACTGGTAGCAGGCAGCTCTATCACGGCACAAAGCAAGCCGTATCGTTCGGAGTTTCAGATGGGAGGGCATCAAAAGAGGTAGAAAAGTTAAGCTTCGAAGTCTTAAATATTTGAAAGATTTCTGTTGATTTTTAAGCATCAAATTTCATAGTGATCCATCGGTAAAGCACTTCCGACGATTAATGGGCATGACACCTCGCACTGCTTTGATTAGCTCCAGTGTTCTCTATGTCATTATTGTACTCCTATTCGGTGTTTTTTCCGGTTTAGGGATTTTTACCTTTGGCTATGGGGAGGGCGCGGCTTATCTGAGTAATAACCCAATGGTCTGCGCCAATTGCCACGTGATGCAGGATCACTACGACTCTTGGTTGCAATCGAGTCACCATGCGGTGGCGACATGTAATGACTGTCACCTAAGTCATCACCCTGTCGGTAAGTGGGTCACGAAGGCTGATAATGGGTTTTTTCATTCCTTGGCTTTCACCACGGGGTTCTATCCAGACCCTATTCAGATTAAGCCGCGTAATCGACGGGTGACGCAGAAGGCCTGCCTGCATTGTCATAAGGATTTTGTGCATGAGATGCTACCGGTGGATCCCGGCGGTGAAATGCTTCTCTGTGTCCATTGCCATACCTCTCCGGGCCATGCTCAGCGCTAGTTTATTCCATTACATCTATTGTCTTCCGAACTGTTATGAAAATAAAACTCAAACAACCCCTCCTCGTGAGAACTTCTTCCCCGTCGAATTGTTTCGGTTTTATCCGACCGATCTGGCTTGGTCTGCTCGCTGGTGGCGTTGCACTGGGCACGGTCATTGTGCTGTATGTGCTGGTCACGATGTTTGAACACAAGAGCGATGCTCGCAGTCCGTATTTGGAAGTAGCAAAGCTGGATGAGACGAGCACCGACCCAGCGATCTGGGCAGTAAACTGGCCACATCAATATGACCAATATGTGCAAACTGCCGGCGATAAATTCTATGGTGGAAGCAGTGCGATGCCGCAGAGTAAACTCGACGAAGATCCCTGGCTCAAGCGCTTGTATGCCGGTTATGCCTTTAGTATCGATTATCGGGAGGCTCGCGGCCATGCCTATATGCTTTTTGATCAGGTGGTGACTGAACGCGTCAACAAACGCAAGCAAGCGGGTGCCTGCCTTCATTGTCATGGTTCGGTTAATGTGCTTTACCGCAAGGTAGGGCTCGAAGCGATGGGATTACCTGCCGATCATGAGGCGCTGGCCTCCGATTTTCAGCGAGAAGCAGTGATACGTGGTTTCCAAGAATTGAGTCAGAAGCCGTATCATGAAGTGCTCAAATTACTTTCTGAAATGCCCGATGGCACGGATGCATCGAGTCCAGTGGAAGCGGCTCCATTTGATCCGCCCCCGCTGGGTGGTTTTGAGGGACAGGAATTGCCGGAAGGCCATTTCGCTCTCGATGATGTGCATCCTGTCAGTTGTATTGACTGTCATGATCCTAAAAACATGAAGCTGCGGGTGACGCGGCCTGGCTTCATGCTCGGGATTGCCAAGCTCGCCAAAGGCGAGGGGGATGCATCGATTTTTCCCAGTATCGAACGCTGGCGGCGGGGGGATCGTAAAGCGCCGTATGATCCCAACATGCTCGCCAGTCGTCAAGAAATGCGCTCGTTTGCCTGTGCTCAGTGCCATGTTGAGTATTATTGTGCGAATAAAGACACGCTGACCTTCCCTTGGAAGTATGGCTTGCGCGCGGAAGATGCAGAGAAAGAATGGTCTGAAAAAACCTTTCCGGATGGATCACCTTTTTTGGACTATCTACATGGCGAAACGGGTGCACCTGTCTTCAAAGCACAGCATCCCGAGTTCGAACTCTGGAGCCAGGGGATTCATGCCCGCTCTGGAGTCAGCTGTGCCGATTGTCACATGTCTTATGAGCGTGTCGGGGCAATGAAACTCAGCTCGCACAATGTGAGTAGTCCTTTAACGAATATCAACAATGCCTGTCAAACTTGCCACAAAGTATCCGAAGGTGATCTACGCGAGCGCGTAATGGTTATTCAGACGAAAACCATCGCCATGAAAGAGCGTGCTGCACATGCCATGACTGATATGCTAGATGCAATTCTCGAGGCAAAGGCGGCTGGCCATAGTGCCGAGGAGTTGGCACCGATCTATAAGTTACAACGCGCTGCAATGTGGCGGCTTGATTATATCAGCAGTGAAAACTCCAGAGGCTTTCATGCCGACCAGGAAGCCGCACGCATACTGGCGGAGTCTATCGACTATAGCCGACAAGCCCAAGCCTCTGCCTTAAAGCTGCGTGCACCGGATGCACCGAACATAGACCAGATCGAACGGACTCCTGTCTTAGGGGTCACTCCGAATCTATAATTCGGAGTGGAGGGCGCAGAATGCTCGTAGCAGGGGAAAAAGGGGAGAACCCTCCGAGGGATACTAGGAAAAATAATCGTAAAATAAGGTGCGGCTCGGGAGGGGAGAAAACGTATTTATTAAAGCTCGTCTTCGATTTTGTTAGAATGCGTGGACTGCCCCCATCAGTTCCCTCGTGGACTCCCGTCTCTTGCCTCTGATATACAGAAGCAAGTAAAATTATGACGGAGATGGCGAAGCAAACATTGGGCTCCGAATCTCTTGCCGAAGTTTTTGCTTTAGTCGTTTGGCATCCTTGGGATCGAAGTCGACGTGCATCTGCTTTTTGACGCCCATTTTGCTCAGATCCCAATGCAAGTCGGGCTGGAGGCCGTGGCGTTTGAGTGTGTGCCGTCCGCAAGCTAGCGGGCAGCCGTCGATCATGATGATGGGGCGCCCGCTTTGGGCGGTGCGGAGCAATGGCTTCACATCGCCGCCCAATCCTGCGATGCACGACATCTCCGCGACCTCCTCGCGATCCATGCGGACGGCGATGTAGTTCGCGAGCTGGGCGGCGCTAGAGCAGCCTGAGCATGAGTAGATGAGCGGGCGTGGCGAGATGTTGTCCATGGCAAGGCAGGTTTTTTAAGTCTGACTGAGTTCAGCTTCGCGAGTCAGTGCTTTGGGGAAGAGCACGTTGTTTTCCTTATGCACATGTTGATGCATGTTTTGCTCTAATTCGGCGAGTCCATTATACATCGCGCGGAAGGTGTTACAGGCCCATTCGGGTGGGGTGTAGTCGTCGGTAAAATCGCGGAATTGCTCTAGCGCATTGCCTGCATTGTCGTGCTCGCTCTCCATCACACGGATCGGGGTGGCGATGGAGCCGCCGTGGAGATCGGGTGCCGATTCTGCTTGATCAATGGTGCGGATCATGGGGAAGAGGACCTGCTCTTCTTTTCAAAGATGCGTGAGCGGGCAGGGCGTTCTTTAACAAGTTCGCCGACGGTGGTTTGGATGTCTATGGTCTGCATAATATTTTTTGATTTGTGATGGTGATAAGAGATGCTAGATACGTTCCCTCAAAGAACGCTTCAAGGCTTTAATTCCTTAAGGCGTTCTTTCTCGACAAGTGAGAGGTATCCGTCAATAACTAAAAGTATCGACTATGAAATTACTATCCGACGCATCTGAATACGCCCTTCGCGGGGTCGTCTGGCTGGCACAGCGTGAAGGGCAGACTTTTAAGCTCCGCGAGATCGCCGCAGGGACGAAGGCCGCGCCCGGCTATTTAATCAAAGTCCTCCAGAATTTGTCTAAAGCAGGTATCCTCTCAGCACAGCGTGGTAGCATGGGTGGTTTTTCGCTGATCCGCGAGCCGGGCGATTTGTCCGTTTTGGAAATCATCAACGCAGTGGATCCGATCGAGCGGATTCGGACTTGTCCGCTCGGGCTGAAATCACACGGCACCTGCCTTTGCCCCATGCACAAGCAAATCGACGATGCCATGGCGACGATCGAAGCGACGTTCCAGGGTTCGACCGTGGCCGATTTGATTGACACGAGCGCGAGCTCCGTGCCGATGTCGGACGGTCCTTTAGCTGTCGTCCAGGCGCCGGTGCCGATCATCACTGGCGAACGTGCCAGCTCTGTATGCTATGGACATTTGCTAGAAGAAGATTGCGATGATACCTGAAAACTTCTCTTATGCGCTTCTCCCTTTTCTTTGTTTATCGCTTGCAAATTCAATGTAAGTAAGCACTTACTTGCATGATGAGCAACGAGTCTTCACCTCCTACCCGCGACCGTCAGTCCACTGAAGAACGAAAGCTGGGCGCGATTGCCTCTGTAATCGAACTGGCGGCTGGCGATTCCCCCGAGCGGCTCACCACTGCAAAGATCGCCAAGCACATGGGTCTGAGCAATGCCATCCTGTTTCGCCACTTCCCCAACAAGGCTGCGGTCTGGACTGCTGTTATGCAATGGGTGGCCACCACCCTCGAAGGCCGTTTCAACAAAGCCGAAGCCGGCGCAGACTCCGCACTTGAAGTGCTCGAACGGCTATTTCAGCGCCACATCGACTTCGTCCATGCGCATCCAGGCGTGCCGCGCCTGCTCTTCGCCGAGCTGCAACGCCCCGACGACACCGCAGCCAAGCGTATCGTGCGCGAATTCCTAGCACGCTACGCGACCCGCATCCACCATTGGCTAGAACGCGGTCGCGCATCGGGCGAACTGCGCACCGACCTCGATCTTGACGCCGTCGCCAGCCTCTTCATCGGTTGCATCCAGGGCTTAGTCATGCAGGCGCTACTCAGGGGCGACCCCGACCACCTTTTACGGGCCGCGCCCGGCACCTTCGCACTCTTTCGTCAAAGCATTATCCACCCATCATGAAACTCTCTCCTAGCGCCCGCCGCGTCCTTCTGATCGTCGTCATACTCGTGCCGCTTGCCGGGCTGTTTCTCTACACCGCGTTCCGCTCTGGCCCTTTGGCGCCCGTGGCCGTGACTGTGATCGACATCCAAACCAAAGCACTTTCGCCCAACCTCTCGGGCATCGGCACGGTCGAAGCTCGCTACCGCTTTAAGATAGGCCCGACTCGCACTGGGCGACTGACAAACCTCAGCGTCGATGTCGGTGATTCGGTCGAAGAAGGCCAGACACTTGGCACCATGGACCCGATCGATCTGGACGACCGCATCGCCTCTCAACAAAGCACACTCGACGCCCTCGGCTCGTTCGTTTCCATGGCACGCTCGCGAGTCGCCGAGGCCGACGCTCAGGTGGACTATACCGCCAGCCAGCGCAGTCGCTACGCAGAATTGCTCAAAAGCCGAGCCGTCAGTCAAGAAGCGCTCGAGTCCGCCATTCGCAATCAGCTCGCAGCCTCAGCCGCCCTCGAATCCGCACGCACCGCCGTGCTCGCAGCCACAGGCGATCAGGCCGCAGCCAAGGCTACGCTCAACGCGCTGACTCGCCAAAAAGATGAACTCACGCTACGCGCGCCGGTCGATGGTTTGATCGTCGGACGCCACATCGAGCCTGGCAGCACCGCAGTCGCGGGCGAAGCCGTCCTTGAAATGATCGCGCCCGACTCGCTCTGGATTCACCTCCGCCTCAATCAACTTGAATCAGGCGGCCTCCGCGCCGATCTGCCCGCCCGCATTACCTTGCGCTCGCGCCCCAACCAAGTGCTTGCCGGCCGCGTGTTGCGCGTCGAACCGCTCGCCGATGCCGTCACCGAAGAATTGCTCGCTAAAGTTATTTTCGCTTCCCCGCTCGCGACGCTTCCACCGCTGGGCGAACTCGTCGAGGTCGATATCGATCTGCCTGCCGAGCCCGCCACGCCCGTCGTCCCTGCCGCCGCCATCCTCCGCCGCGACGGTCGCCTAGGAGTTTGGCTCATCGATGGCGACAAGCCTCGCTTCGTGCCCGTCCGCACCGGCCGCCGCTCCGCCGATGGACTGATTCAAATTCTTGATGGGCTCACCACCGACGACGCATCCGTGGTCGTCCACAGCACCAGCGCTCTCTCGCCCCGCTCTCGCCTCCACATCACCGACACCCTCGTGCCATGATCAACCTTGCCGGACGCGATATTCTTCATGCTTGGCAAAAGTTCCTCCTGACCGGGGCGGGCCTCGGCCTGCTCATCGGCGTGACCCTCAGCATGGCGGGCATCTACCGAGGTATGGTCGATGACGCCCGCGCCTTGCTCGACAACAGCGGCGCGGATCTCTGGGTCGTGCAGCAGGATACGCTCGGCCCCTACGCCGAGCCCTCCAGCATCCCCGACGATCTCTACCGCGACCTAACTGGATTTGCGGGCGTCGAGCGCGCCGCTAATGTCACTTACCTCACCATGCAAGTCGGGCACGGCGGAGCTGACGTCCGCTCCCTGGTAGTCGGGATCGTCGCTGGAGGCCCTGGCGAGCCCGGCCAACCGCCGCGCCTCGTCGCTGGTCGCCCCATCGTGCGCAACCACTACGAAGCCATCGCCGACCTCGCGAGCGGCCTGCGCCTCGGCGATCAAATCCGCATTCGTCGTCACCGCTTCACCGTCGTCGGCCTCACACGCCGCATGGTTTCTTCCAGCGGCGATCCGATGATCTTTATCCCACTGCGCGATGCCCAAGAAGCGCAATTCCTTAAGGACAACGAAGCCATCCATCAGCAGCGCGCCCGAATCTTGGACAACCCG
>Ga0307966_1001154_pt1 | contig 20992 bp, 14 predicted proteins | sample OrgLakmetagen646_FD_203141 | JGI IMG/M metagenome (GOLD analysis project Ga0307966, IMG submission 203141) | Saline water microbial communities from Organic Lake, Antarctica - #646 | ecosystem: Environmental > Aquatic > Non-marine Saline and Alkaline > Saline | place: Antarctica: Organic Lake... | reverse complement strand
GCAAGGCTATCGCCAGCGGCTAAACTATCGGCTTCTTCGCTGCCGGCGTTTTCAAAATAGTTCACAATCTGACGCTTGGCGCTGTTCATGTCTTCAGCGTTGGGAGTCAGGCGAAACTCAAGCCGTGCAGTACCTCTCAACAGATCTCTGACACGCTCTTCATCATCCACACCGGGAAGCTCAACAACCAGCCGGCTGTTTCCTTGCTTCAGGATGGAAGGTTCGGTAACACCGTAGCGGTCAACCCGTGACCGCACAATTTCCATAGCTCTGTCAACAGCACTGCCAACCTGTCCGCGTAGGTAGGTTTCAACTTCCTCGTTTGTTGAACGGCGGGTGATGTTATCCACATCAGAACGGTAGTAGCGGCTGAGCATAGCATTCGGGTCTCTGCTTTCAAACTCAGAAAGAAATTCCGTGATGAATTCTGTGCCCTGGTTAACCGATCGCTGCTGGGAAACGCTGATGATGTCGCGGAGCGTTTCATCAGCAAACTCACCGGCGAGTTCCAGCACCAGTTGATTCACGCCCACTTCGAGCGTTACATACATTCCGCCCTGGAGATCCAGACCGAGTGAAAGTGAACTTTCCTGAAGGCTTTGAAGCCGTTCTCTGTTCTCTTCTAAATACTGTGCCTGTTCTGCTTCAGGCATATTGTTGATATGGCGCTGCTCCAGGTTCCACTGTATTGTCGGGAACAGATACATAATGGTCATCCCCAGAAACACGACGATCGTTCCTATTTTGAATCCGTTATTTTGTTTTTTCATAATGGTAGATAAAGATAGTTAAGTGCTAAATAGAAATGTTGAGACGGGCATACTTCACCCGTAAAATTAGAAAAAAGAGAGGTGTAACATCTACGGCGCGTTTATGCTGATACCGCTGGAGGGTGGAGTAAAGAGAGAAAATATCACATGAGATACAGACAGTACTGTACTTCTGATTTTCGGAGTGCGCAGTGAAACCGGTGCGGGAAATGACGCATGAAAAGATGTTATCTGCGTGAGCCATTTTTGAACCGGTGCAAAAATCTTTGGGATCACCGCATTGGCACTGTTCTGCTGATGCTTGAAGGTACTCCACTGCCCAATGAGCCAGGTTGATACCTGTTCATGTTGCTGTTTTGACGTAAAAGGAGCTATCTGAAAGTTCTCTTCATGCTCAGAGATGAGTTTTGAGGCATCCTGAACAAGCATCCAGAAATCTCCGGCTTCTTTGGGTAACTCCCGGATACGATCGCGCAGTTCATCACTCAGATCATTACCGCCTGCCACAACTTTATGGTCAAGCCATTGCGTAAACGCGTTTTTTTGGACATCACCAAAAAAGGGTACTGCAATGTGTGCGGCAAAGCCTGCAAGGAGCAGAGCAATAGTGCAACTGCGAAAGATATGTGATAATCGGCTTTTCATTAGTTTGGCAAAATAGGCAGATTGCCGTGTGCAGGCAAGCTAATATTTCGGGAAATAGCTCTATTTTTCAACAAGCTGTTTTTCCCGCTCAAATTCCTGTTTTAAATACCGGCCTGTGTAGCTCTCTTTCATATCTGCCACTTCTTCCGGAGTACCCTCCGCAATAATCTGCCCGCCGCCTGTTCCGCCTTCAGGCCCGAGATCTATCACCCAGTCTGCTGCTTTAATCAGGTCGAGATTGTGCTCAATGACAATGACTGTATTTCCTTTCTCAACCAGCTTCTGAATGACATCTACAAGCATCCGCACATCCTGGAAATGGAGGCCTGTTGTGGGTTCGTCCATAATATAAACGGTATCGCCGGTGCCGATTTTAGAGAGTTCCCTGGAGAGTTTAATACGCTGTGCCTCACCGCCACTCACTGTTGTGCTTGACTGGCCAAGCGTGAGGTAACCAAGCCCAACAGAGTTGAGCGTAGTAAGTTTTCGTTTTATTGCCGGGACAGAGTCAAAGAATTCAGCCGCTTCGCTAACGGGCATTTTAAGCACATCAGAAATGTTTTTCCCTTTGTAATGAATTTCGAGCGTTTCCCGGTTGTAGCGTTTTCCGCCACACTCCTCACAATTGACGTAGACATCGGGTAGAAAATTCATCTCAATTTTTCGAACGCCGTCGCCCTTGCAGGTTTCGCACCGGCCGCCTTTTACGTTAAATGAGAACCGGCCCTGATCGTATCCTCTGATTTTTGATTCAGGCAGTTCAGAAAAGAGGGATCGAATGTGATCGAAAACCTTTGTGTAGGTACCGGGATTCGAACGGGGCGTCCGTCCGATCGGACTCTGGTCGATCGAAATAACCTTGTCCACATTGTCGAGACCCTCAATTTTTTGATATGGCAGAGGGACAGCTTTGGAATTATAAAATGTTGTTGAGAGGATGGGAACCAGCGTTTGATTAATAAGCGAACTCTTCCCGCTTCCGCTCACACCGGTCACACAGATAAATTTGCCGAGCGGTACATCAAGATCCACGTCTTTAAGGTTGTGGCCTGATGCTTCCTTAAGCTGAATCGACTTTCCGCTTCCTTCCCGACGCTTGTCAGGGTAGGGAATGGACTCTACATCGTTAAGAAACTTTGTGGTCAGTGCTTCCGGATCAAGTTCATCAGGCTTGCCTTCCGTTACAATGTATCCACCCTCGGTTCCGGCCCCGGGACCGAGATCCACAACGTAATCGGCATGTTCCATAGTTTCACGGTCGTGCTCAACGACGATCACGGAATTCCCGAGATCTCTCAGCATCTCAAGGGATTTTATCAGCTTTATATTGTCGCGTTGATGCAGCCCGATGCTGGGCTCATCAAGAATGTAAAGTACGCCCACAAGCTGAGTCCCGATTTGAGTTGCCAGGCGAATTCGCTGCGCTTCTCCACCGCTGAGAGTCTGAGCTTCCCTGTTCAACGTGAGGTAATCGAGCCCTACATTCAGCAGAAAGTCAATACGATCGATGACTTCTTTGAGGACCTGCTGCCCGATTTTTCGCTGCCGTTCAGACAGTGACAAGTTACCGACCGTGTGACGAAGCGAGCGGATATCCTGTTCAACAAGATCCTGAATTGAAAGCCCGTCAATTTTGTAGGAAAGCGCCTCACGGTTCAGTCGTCCGCCACCGCATGTACTACAGGTTATTTTTGATAGATAGGCTTTTGCTTTATCCCGCTGCTTATTGGATTTGCTCTCCTCATACTGTTCATTAATAATAGAGCGGATACCGGCAAACTTATGCTTGTAGGTAACGTTGCTGTTTTTGAAGTCATAACTGACATCAAATTTTTTATCGCCCGCACCATCAAACAATATATCCATCGCCTCTTCGGGAAACTCTTTGAGCGGCGTATCAAAATCGATATTCAGCGTGTCGAGCACCGCTTGTATCTGTTTAAATACAAAGACGTCGCGAGGTTTGCCGAAGAAACGCAACCCGCCGTCGTTAATCGATTCTTCAGGGTTTGGTATTACCAGATGCCGGCTGATGTCATACGTGTACCCAAGACCGTTGCACGATTTGCAGGCGCCATATGGTGAATTAAATGAAAAAAGGTTCGGGGCCGGCTCTTCATACGAGAGACCACTCTCCGGATCAAAGAGATTCTTGGAGAATACCTTGTCGCGGATCTCGCCATCTTTTTGAATGCCGAGTACGAGGTTGCCGTCAGCCATCTCCAGCGCCATATGTACGCTTTCTGAAATTCGTTTCTCGCTCTTCTGGCTGATAACGAACCGGTCGATCACAACTTCAATGTTGTGCGTTTTATACCTGTCGAGCTTGATTTCTCCCTCAAGGTCAATCAATTCGCCATCTACACGTGCTTTTACGAATCCCTGTTTCTGCATCTGCTCAAAAAGCTCGCGGTAGTGTCCCTTTCGGCCTCTCACTACGGGGGCAAGGCAGTACGCTTTTGTGCCGGATTCAATATCCATGATGGCGGCTACAATCTGATCGGAGGTCTGTTTCTCCATCTTGTTGCCCGATTTGTATGAGTAGGGTATTGCGACCCGCGCATAGAGCAGCCGAAGGAAATCATAAATCTCGGTTACGGTCCCTACAGTAGATCGGGGATTCCGGTTGGTTGTTTTTTGGTCGATGGAGATAACCGGCGATAGGCCATCGATGAAGTCAACTTCCGGCCGCTCCATCATTCCCATAAATTGCCGGGCATAGGCAGAAAGGGACTCGAGAAACCGACGCTGGCCTTCAGCGTAGATCGTATCGAAAGCAAGAGAAGATTTTCCGGATCCGGACAAGCCCGTAAAAACGACAAGCTGTTCACGGGGAATGTTGATGTCAATATTTTTAAGATTGTGCTCGCGGGCGCCGCGGATGACTATATTTGTGTGCAAAATAGAGCGGGGTTTAATAAGAATTACAGCCTTTCAAGGTACGAAATTAGTAACGTAAACACAGGCTGTAAGAGTTCATTAAAAGATGAAGGGATCGTTAACCTGAATTAATCCGAGGTTTTGATTCATAAGCGGTTTAATTCCGAGGCTGTGCAAAAAGTATTTTGCCCCGGAATTCGCTTAAATAATTCAGGAATTTTCTTCTGACTCACCCTATGTCCCTCTCTATTGAATAGAGAGGGATTTAAAGTCTAAATTATTTAAGCTTGGTTACTGGCAAATTCACTTTTTGGACAGCCTTGGAAACCCCTCAATAACCGCAAACCATATCAAAAAATATGGATTTTAAGTTGATACCTCGTGGGCTCTGCCCCGATGTAGTTCATTTTATTACCCAATCCGGGGTTCGGCGATCAGACCGATGAAAATTGTACTTCTTTTAGCATAGATTATTATATTGGGAGCTATTTGCAATTTATACTCAGATCAACCAGTACATGAGCACAGAGCCAAAAAGTGTGAACCCGATTCCCGCGCCAACTGCCGCATCAGACATGGAATGGCACCCGCTGTCGTGGAATGGAAAACCGATTAAACAGCTCCCGCCTTATCCTGACACAGACGAGCTTCAGCGACGATACCACGAACTGCAAAATCTTCCGCCGCTTATTACATCATGGGAGATAGATAAGCTTAAAGAGAAACTGGCGGGCGTGTCGAATGGGAATGGGTTTCTTTTGCAGGGCGGAGATTGTGCTGAGACTTTTGAAGGGTGCAAATCACCTAAAATAGTGAACCTGCTAAAGGTGATGCTTCAAATGAGCTTTATACTCGTGCACGAGATGGGAACGCCAGTTGTACGTGTCGGTCGAATTGCCGGTCAGTTCGCCAAACCCCGATCAAAAGATTACGAAGAGATCAACGGTGAAAAAATGCTGAATTACCGTGGTGATCTCATCAACAGTTACGAGCCAAACGTTGAGGCTCGGAAGCCGGATCCCGCCCGTATGATTGAGGCATATAATAAGTCTGGGCTTACCCTGAATTTCCTGCGCGCTCTAACAGATGAGGGATTTGCTGATCTGCAGCATCCTGAACAGTGGGAACTGGATTTCATGAAGAATAATGAGTACTACAAAGATTATGAGGCGATGGTAAACTCCATTCATAAAGCGATCCACTTTATGGAAACCATCACGCCAAATGTATTTACAACACTCCATAAAATCGATCTTTACACCTCGCATGAAGCGCTCAATCTCTATTATGATTCAGCACAAACGCGAAAGGTCCCCCGAAAACCGGGTTGGTTTAACCTCAGTGGTCATATGGTGTGGCTGGGGAATCGGACCAAACAGCTGGATGGCGGACACGTTGAATATCTGAAAGGAATTGAAAACCCGATTGGTATCAAAGTCGGGCCACCGTTTGATCTCGATGAAACACTTCGGCTGATTGAAACTATCAACCCTACCCACGAAGCCGGTAAGATTGTGCTTATCACCCGTATGGGAGTTGACCATGTTAGCGAACATATGCCGGGCTTTATCAAGGCGATTAAAAAAGAGGGTCATCCTGTTGTCTGGAGCTGTGACCCAATGCACGGTAATACATTTTCAACTGAAAGCAGCGTCAAGACGCGCAGGTTTGATGACATTCTCGAAGAAATTCGCACTACATTTGCCGTTCACCGGGCCGAAGGAAGCTATCTCGGTGGTGTACACCTGGAGATGACAGGTGATAACGTAACCGAATGCGTGGGCGGAGCGAACGGCTTGAATGAAGATGGCCTGGATACTAACTACGAAACGTATTGCGACCCGCGTTTGAACTACGAGCAAAGTCTTGAAATGGCGTTTCTTGTCGCCAAGGAGTGGAACAAGAGCAACAGTAAGTCTTAAAGCGCGATAGTTTAAAATCTCAAATATACAGCAGAGCAGAATTCATTTAACGGATTCTGCTCTTTTTTTATTTAACTCCATTGCCTTCACCGTCATTTCTCTCTTAGAGCAGATACCTTCGGAATACTTATCAGCCGAATAACACGCGGGCATTTGTTTTTCTCATTATTCGAGCTCCCCATTAAACTCAATCCGGCCTGTAATGGTGGATTCCCTCAAAAAAAATAAGCTATTGAGTTGTGTTCAGACCGCCATTTTAACAGTTGATGTCAGACAATGCGTCTTTTGCATAATGACAAGCTGATATGTGCGTTAATTAAACTGTAACTCCTTCATGAAAATCTGGATATAATGTCATATGCCTGACACAAAAATTTGCTGGCATGCTGATTGCAATATGTATAGTGAACAATCATAAACAATAATGGAGATTCCGTTATGACACTTATTAAATATGGAAGACCCGGCAGAAATCTTGTCGGACGACAATTTTCAGACATCATGGATGAATTTTTCAATGAAGCAGCAGCCACAAAAAACTCAGGTTTTACTCCGGATATTAATATTTCAGAAACAGAAAATAAGCTGAGTATTCAAGCGGATATCCCCGGAATGAAGAAGGAAGATATTCATATTGGATTTGAAAATGGCGCTCTGTCGATTAGCGGTGAGCGTAAAAACAGAAATGAGGATGAAGGACGCACCTTCCACAGAGTTGAAACTCACTACGGCACATTCGAACGATCATTTCAGCTGCCAGACTCAATTGATGAAGATTCAATCGAGGCTACCTACTCAGATGGTATACTTCAAATTGACATCAACAAGAAGGAAGACAAGGTTAAAAAGCAGATTGAAATTAAGTAGCAATCATTGTTCTCTCACGAGAGCAGGTTAGTTAGTAGCCGGGGTCATATTGAACTATGGCCTCGGCATTTATATATAAATACCCGTCGGTTTCTATCGTTCTGCCGGGCAATATTTTATCAGGAAATTTCTAATTGATATACAATAAAAAGCGATCGAATTCCTTATAAAGTATCGTGTTTTTTGAACCTATTATTTTTAATCGAAAATCAATTAATCACATAAATCCAATGAATCGATTCACAAAAAGTATTGTTGCGGCCGTGGCTATTATCACACTGTTGGTTGGTATGCAGTATGCCTCGAACCAGGATACGAATGGCGTATCCGGCTATGATATGCCTACTTATAATGAAGAATCTTCTAAGAACGCTGAAGACATTCCGATTCGCACACTGGCTGATTTCAACAATGCAATTGTCAATATTGCGGAAAGAACCAATCCAACTGTAGTTACCATTACCACGGAACGGACTGTTAGACAGCAGGTTCGGTCGCCTTTTGAGTTCTTTTTCAACAACCCGCAGAATCAGCAACGCGAACGGCAGGTGAGCGGGCTTGGGTCTGGAGTAATTGTGGATTCCGGCAAAGGATATATTATCACCAATAATCATGTGATTGATGGCGCAGACCAGATAAATGTGAGGCTCTTTAACGGTGATGAGCACAGCGCCGAAGTTGTAGGTGCTGACCCCGGTAGCGATGTGGCAGTATTGAAGATAAATATAGACGACCTGCCGGCGATTCCGCTTGGAGACAGCGATAGCATTCGGGTCGGTGAGATGGTTCTTGCAATCGGAAGTCCGCTCCAGGAAAGTTTTGCACACACGGTTTCACAAGGTATAGTTAGCGCAAGCGGACGGTCTTTTCTTGGACTGAACCAGTATGAAAATTATATACAGACTGATGCGGCCATTAATCCGGGTAACTCCGGCGGCGCTCTGATAAATCTCGACGGAGAGCTTGTGGGTATTAACACTGCCATTGCCAGCCGAAGCGGAGGCAGCCAGGGCATTGGCTTTGCAATCCCCATCAACATGGTGAAAAATGTTATGGAAGACCTGATTGAAGACGGCCGTGTAGCCCGTGGATACCTTGGCATTGAAGCTGGCGGTGAAGTCGACCGCACAATGGCCCGAGCTTTAGATATGGAGTCGCCCCGCGGATTTATTATCGGTAATGTTGAACAGGGTGGACCAGCGGATGAAGCCGGCCTCAAATCCGGTGACGTTGTTGTAGAACTTAACGGAGAGCCGGTCAGGAATTTTTATGATTTCCGAATAGCAATTGCCAACTCTTCTCCCGGAACTGAAGTAGATCTCGGTATTTTTCGTGAAGGTGAAGATATGTCGTTTACGGTAGAGCTCGGAGAGTTGAATCGGGAAGATATTGCGGGTGTTAATCCACAGGTTGAAGAAGAACTCTCAGAATCGCTCGGGTTCGACGTCAGTGATCTGACCGACAATATCCGCCAGCAGCTTAGGTTGGAATCAGGAATGAACGGCGTTGTTGTTGCTGAAATTGAGCAGCAGAGCCGTGCTTACAGGCAGGGGTTACGCCAGGGCGACGTGATTTTGCAGATTGGAAATCAGGCGATTGAGAATGAGAATCAGTTTTACACTATCATGGGCAGCTATCTGGAATCCGGCGACGACGCACTCCTGATGAGAATTTACAGGCAGGGACGCAATATGTTTGTCGCAATTGAGTTATAGAAGGGATTGTTTTGGTTGAGGTTAAAAGCTGGCATCCTGATGGGTGTCAGCTTTTTTTTGTCAATTATTCCGTAAATCCGTATATGGCATTACTTTTGCAATAATCATGCAAAAAGAATGAACCATTTGAAATGGATTATAAAGACTACTATAAAATTTTGGGTGTCGCTAAGTCAGCCTCACAGCAAGAGATAAAAAAAGCCTATCGAAAAAGGGCAGCTAAATACCATCCCGACAAAAATCCGGATGATCCCGGAGCTGAAGAGAAATTTAAAGAGGTAGGTGAAGCTTACGAAGTTCTGAAAGATCCGGAAAAGAGAAAATTATATGATCACGCCGGGTCAGACTGGAAGCGATATCAAAGAGCAAATGAGCAAACAGGTGGCGGGTTTGACTGGTCGCAGTATGCCAGGCAGCAGCAGCAACAACAAGGCCAGGGCGGACAGTACCGTACACGTGTTGATATGAATGATATCTTTGGAGATCAGGCTCAAGGCCGAAGCCAGGGTTCTTCTTCGCCCGGAGGCGGCAGCCCGTTTTCCAGCTTTTTTGAGACACTTTTCGGCGGTGGTTTTCAACAGCAGCAACAGCAGACAAGCCGAAGGCAAACAGCGGCAGTTGGCGAAAATACAGCAGCAAATGTATCACTTCCGCTTGCAGAGATATTTACTGATACAACCAAAACATTTCGAATCAACGGCGACAGGGTAAAAGTGAAAATACCTGCCGGCATTGAAGACGGTAAACGCCTTAAACTTAAAGGGCGTGGAAACAGATCAAAATTCGGCGCTGCCAGTGGTGATCTTTACCTGAAAATTCATGTTGAAGTACCTGAAAACATTGAACGAAAAGGAAGAGATATATACCAGAATTTTGAGCTGGATCTCTATACAGCTGTTTTGGGTGGATCAATTGTTGTACCAACGTTGAATGGGAAGTTGAAGCTGAATATTCCGGAAGGGACTGACAATGGAAAACTGTTCAAGTTTTCGGGACGAGGTCTTCCGGGTATGAATGGAAAAGTCATTAATGGAAATTATTATGTTCGGTGCACCATCAAACTTCCCGATAAACTTTCTGCTAAAGAGAAGAAACTATTTAAAGAGCTTGCTGAACTCAACAAATAGTAAATTCAGCTTCCGGATGCTTAACCATGAGCATTTTCTCATGGTTAAACATCTGTTATTTCTTTGGTCAGAAGTGGAATCTGAGATTAAAGTTTTGAATCTTATTACCCCTGTAAAAATTAAACATCAATTGAATTTGACGAGTTAATCCTATGAAACTTCTTCTATCTGCTCTTCTTACATCGGTTCTTTTTTTTACCGCATCCCATCCTGAAATAAATTCCAGTGAGACAAATAATCTTCGATGGGGGCAGATCGGCCATTACGTCACCGGCCACATTGCCGAAAATCACATCACAGATAAGACGGCTGCTGAACTTGATCGGGTTATGGGCAATGAATCTCTCGCGGTTGCCTCGGTCTGGATGGACGATATACGGTCCGACAGCAACTACGACTACTCCAGTACCTGGCACTGGGTCACTATTCCCGACGGGATGACCTACGACGAGACTGAGAAAAATCCCGACGGCGATGTTCTTTGGGCACTCGAAACACTTATCGCTGATCTGAAAGGGGGTGGACTCTCAGCGAAAGAAGAACATGATAAACTCAAGATGGTGGTTCATATGGTAGGAGATATTCACCAGCCACTTCATGTTGGAACCGGCGAAGACCGCGGTGGCAACGATGCTCGCGTGCAGTGGATGGGTGAAAACAGTAATCTTCACCGCGTGTGGGACAGTAATTTGATTGAATCGCGCCAGATGAGCTACACCGAAATCTCAAGTAACGTTGACGTTGTTGATCAGGAGACAGTAGAAGAGTGGCAGGATGCAACTGTTCGAGACTGGGCTCATGAGTCGATGAACTACAGAGAGGACGTTTATAACCTGCCGGATAACAATCGAATCGGATATGAATATCGGTATGCAAATTACGACATTGTGAAAGAACGCCTGGTAATGGCCGGTGTTCGTTTGGCCGGAGTGTTAAATGATATCTACGACAACTAATTAGCCTTTAGAATTTCTGGCCGATGACAACTGGCAGTCTGAGTGATGCTTTGCACTACACTCAGGTTTGCTTAGCTGACAGCACACTCTCATGCAGATCAAGCGCCTGCTGATCGAAGAGTGTAAAATGGACTCTCCTTACCTTTGAAATAACTTTCGCTTCTTCTCTGATGGTTCTGAACGCTATTTCCGCGGCATCACGGGACGGACAGCCAAATGCCTGTTGAGATGGCCGGAAAAACGAATGCAGAAGTCTCCCCTAACGAGGCTGTGAGAAATTGAAGACTAAAGTTCCGGCCAACGTAACTGTTCTAAGGCTATGAATTTATTTCGAAGCTCCCCTCTCTGTCAAGTCACGCAGGGCGAAGAGTTTGTCCGGCCACCGACGGAAGGGGTCGGGGGTGAGTCAGAAAGACTTGCAGTGCTGAATTTAACAGAAACCTTAATTTACTTAGGCGCCATTTCTTTGGAAATCAATTTTCTCACAGCCTCTAACAAGGAGAGATTTTCTCCAGGGGATGCCATCGGCGAGAGGGATGTTCAAGGGTTTTTTCAAAATACTGATGAACATCCCCCTGATTCCCCCTTTTCTCGCCGCGGGCATCCCTTCGGGAAAGGGGGAGTTTACTTTTACTTTTACTTTTCTATGAATCGAACTCAGGTCTATAGTAATTGCCCAGCAACACATCAGCCGGCATATCTCTTCCGTAGACCGGGTATAGACAGTGTATAACATAGTCGTTGGGCAGGTTTGGTGCTTGTGTTATCACGGCTTCACCGGGTGAGATGGGGGCGAGTGGCCGTGTTAGCATTTCAAGTTCCGGATCTCCGGCCCGATGAATGGCGCCTTCTACCTCACCTCCGGGTTCAAGTTGGGCATTGGCTGCACTACCAATAGCGTCTGCATCAGGCTGGTTGGAGATGTCTCCTTTTTTAAGCTTCACGTAATATCAGAGTATAATTTTTCCACAGGAATCAAATTTGACGCACAAAACTGAGGTTTTAATGCTGATTTATTTAAAATAATGTCTGACAAGGAGAGGGGCAAAGCGCTTTTATAAGGCTTAAAATGGGTTATTTATGTGTTCATTTGTCAGAAATTTAGGAAAAACTGAAAATAAGTATAAAAACCGCTTCCAAAAAATCGTGATTAAAAAAGCGATTTTTTAACAAGGAGGTCAGGCACAATCAGTCATATAAATATAATCTATGTTATGATACTTTTAGGAAAGAAAAAATGGAAGTGCTTTCAATAAAAATGTGTGTAGTTATGTCAGAAATATGACACAAAAGTAAAATCAAAAAATGACGGTGCGCTTGCTATAAAATCCTGATTGAAGGTAAGTTATGGCTGAGAAAACAGTTACGGCTGTTATCAATTAATAACCAAATTATCAGAACCATGAAATCAATCGTTAAAAACATCACAGCATTAATGATCGTGGTGATCTCATTCACCTCGGCAGAATTTGTAAACGCAAACTCAGCTACGGCGGATACGCTTAAGTCTTCGCCCGTTGAGCAGACAGCACAAGATGACAGGATAGAAAAAGCTCTGCTTTTTGGCCTTCAGTCAGACGTGTCCGGTATACTTGAGTCTACGTTTTATAATACAGTAGCTTACAAAACACTGAATCCGGAATTCTCTTCAGACAGGATTCTCGAAAGAGTAACGGAAATTGCACTGGATGAAAAAAACCATGTTGTCCGTTATAAAGCTTTTCTGACGCTTTCTTACCTGAAAGATTATGAAGAGTTTTCAAACGACGATGCACAACTTCGAAGCCACGTGAAGTCAAATGATTCATTGTCTGCTTTTCAGCTTATTGTTGAAAACCTTCAGGAAAGACAACAATTAGCTTCAAATCAGTAGTAGTTTGCAGGGCAGTTACGCTGCTCTACATTCGATACTTAATTTAAAGGCGCTCCTCTATCGGGAGCGTCTTTTTTTATTGAATATGGAATAATGCTGATTTGCCCTCATTTTAACCCAATGTATGACAGTCTATACTCCAACAGGCGTTAAGTCTGACTAAAATTGTTGCCAATCGGTCAGGGCGTGTAATCTCGGCCGAGGTTCACTGCATATCCGTCAGATTATTCCATGTGGTACGCTTTTAGCAATTTATTTTAGCAAAGGAAATAAATTACCGAGGACCATGAACTTCAATAAATTTACCATCAAGGCACAAGAGGCCGTTCAGGCAGGCATTGAACTGGCACAGAATAATAATAATCAGGCCGTGGAGCCGGCTCATATACTAACGGCTCTGTTAGATGATACTGAGAACGTTGTCAATTCTATTCTGAAAAAAATTGGAATTGCACTACCCGCACTACGGGACGATCTTCAGAGCCAGATGAAGACATTTCCCGTTATAAAGGGATCGTCAGTTTCAGGACAATACCTCTCCAACAATTCAAAAGCAGTGTTTGATGCTGCCCAAAACCGAGCGACTGATCTCGGGGATGAGTACATAAGTTCTGAACATGTTCTGCTGGGTATTGCCTCATCAAAAGGAGAGACTGGTGAATACCTGAAAAAAAATGGAGTGACCGACGACAAAATACTGGATGTATTGAAAAGTGTTCGCGGCTCGCAGACCGTTGATGATCCCAATGCGGAAAGCCGTTATGAGGCATTGAAAAAATATGCCCGCGACCTGAATGAACTGGCAGAAAAGAATAAGCTGGATCCTGTAATCGGACGAGACCAGGAGATACGTCGTGTGATGCAAATATTGTCGCGACGGACAAAAAACAACCCGGTGTTGATTGGGGAACCCGGAGTAGGTAAAACGGCAATCGCTGAAGGCCTTGCACTGCGCATTGTCCGCGGGGATGTGCCCGAAGGTCTGAAATCAAAACGTGTTGTAGCCCTTGATATGGGTGCGCTGGTTGCGGGTACTAAGTTTCGCGGTGAGTTTGAGGAACGCCTTAAAGCGGTTGTTAAAGAGGTGATGGATTCCGATGGCGAAATGATACTTTTCATAGATGAGATTCACACACTTGTAGGTGCCGGCGCCACGGAAGGATCGATGGACGCCGCGAATATCCTGAAACCATCACTTGCACGCGGGGAGCTCCACGCTATCGGAGCGACAACCCTCACAGAGTACCGCAAGTATATAGAAAAAGACAAGGCGCTCGAACGCCGGCTTCAGACTGTTTTTGTCGGGGAGCCAAGCGTGGAAGATACAGTGTCAATTTTGCGCGGACTTCAGGAACGGTATGAGGTCCACCACGGTGTACGAATAACCGACTCAGCAATTGTTGCAGCGGCAGAACTCTCTCACCGCTACATATCTGATCGATTTCTGCCTGATAAGGCCATTGATCTGATTGATGAATCGGCGGCGCGATTACGGCTTCAGATTGACTCTATGCCTGAAGAGCTGGACAGCATTGAACGTCAGATCCGTCGTCTTGAAATTGAGCGGGAAGCCCTGAAAAGGGAAAAAGACGAGTCGAAACTTAAATCCAATGAAAAAGAGCTGGCCGATTTCGAAGAGCAGCGGAAATCGATGCGTGCGCAGTGGGACATGGAAAAAGGCCTCATCCAGAAAAACCGTGAGCTGAAGCAGGCGATTGAAACCTCACGCAACCAGGCCGACAAAGCCGAGCGCGAAGGAAACTACGGAAAAGTAGCGGAACTGAGATACGGCACCATCACCCAGCTTGAGAAAGATCTGGCCGATACCAAGAAACAGCTGAACAACGTGAAAGAAGGGCGATCCCTCTTGAAAGAGCAGGTAGAAGCTGAGGACATTGCCGACATCGTGTCCCGATGGACGGGCATTCCTGTCACGAAAATGCTCTCCAGTGAGCGGCAGAAACTGCTTAAGCTGGAAGATGAACTCCACAAACGGGTCATTGGGCAGGATCAGGCGATCGAGGCTGTGTCTGACGCTGTGCGGCGGTCGCGTGCCGGCCTGCAGGACGAGCAGCGCCCCATCGGATCATTTATGTTTCTTGGTTCTACTGGTGTGGGTAAAACTGAACTGGCGCGTTCACTCGCAGAGTTTCTGTTCGATGATGAAGACGCCATGATTCGGATTGATATGAGTGAGTACATGGAGAAGCACAGCGTGAGCCGCCTGGTTGGGTCGCCTCCGGGATATGTTGGCTACGAAGAGGGCGGACAGCTGACGGAAGCCGTTCGCAGAAAACCCTACTCTGTGGTTCTGCTTGATGAAATCGAAAAGGCGCACGGCGATGTGTTTAACATCCTGCTGCAGGTTCTGGATGACGGCCGTCTGACGGACAATAAAGGCGTAACGGTTGACTTCACCAACACCATCGTGATTATGACCAGCAACATCGGCTCTCATCTCATATCTGAAGAGATAGAGAAATCAGGTGGTGAGATGGATGAGACGACGTATCTGGAACTTCAAAACATGCTTATGGAGCAGCTGCGAAAAACCATACGTCCTGAGTTTCTGAACAGGATAGATGACATTGTAGTCTTCCATCCGCTGGATAAATCGCATATTCGTGAAATCGCGGATATTCAGCTGCGGCGAATCGATAAGATGCTGGATAGAAACAGTGTAACGCTTCACGTGTCAGATAAAGTGAAAGACTGGCTTGCAGTTCGCGGTTTTGATCCTGTGTACGGTGCGCGACCGCTGAAACGGGTGATACAGACACAGATTGTGAATCAGCTTGCCAAACAGCTGATTGAGCGAGAAGATGAGAGTAAGTCAGTTATATATGAAGCTACGATAAGCAAAGACGGCAACCGTCTGGAGTTTGCTGAGGTATATGATGATGTTGAAGCGTGGTCAGGATAACGCAGGTTGCGATTGACTGATGGCATAGTAGAATAACGAAAATAGAAAAGCCCCGGCGACTGATTGTCAGCGGGGCTTTTGTTTAATGGATGTATTCGGGTTAGATGTTCACCGTAACTTTGGAATATAAATATCGTCCTTCAAACCCGGAGGGTGAAAAACTTGAGTATTGAAATATCCCGTTGAAACTATTGGTTTGGAATGTTTTATCAGGATATACGTCAAAAATATTATTTCCACCAAGAGCAAATCTCACTTTGTCGCTGATGGAATAATTAAGTTCCAGGTCGGTCGTAAATACAGCTCCGTATGTCTGATCTTCATCCGGACTACCTGAATCAATCGATGTAAATTCACCAAATCTCACGCCCCGCAACATTATTCCAAAAGGTCCCGAGGTGTAGTTAGCCATGATATTGATATTGCTTTTCGGCTGACCTACTTCATACCTGCCTATTTCGACACGGCCGAAGAGAGGTTGGTCTGTAAGGTCTTCCAGTTCTGCAGGAGTATCAATCTCATCCTTATTCGTGATTTCGGTATCATTAAAATTCGCTCCGGCAGTGAATCGCAGTTGTGAATCATCTGCAAGATTTACACCGTAGCGTGCGATTAAATCAATGCCAGTGGTTTCTGAATTCACAGCATTTGTGAAAAATCGACCGCCGGTAGCGTTAATTCCCCTGCTTTGGAGAAAACTTGCTATATCGGGTCCGGTAAAGTTCTCGGTGAAAACGACCCTGTCTTCAATTTTGATGCTATAGATATCTGCAGTAAAAGAGAAATTGCCTCGTTCAAAGGTGAGGCCTCCACTAAGATTGACAGATGTTTCCGCTTCCAGGTCTTCTGCACCCAGTGCACGGGCAGCAGCAGAGGTAACAGGAAATGTGCCAACTTCAAAGGGTTCACCATCAATAAAAACGGTTGCGATGGATGAGAAATAGGATTGAGCGAGTGATGGGGCTCTGAATCCTGAGCTGACGGCTCCGCGTATGGCAAATCCATCAAAAATCTCGAAACGGGATGAAACTTTACCTGTAAGCGTGTTCCCGAAATCGCTGTAACTTTCAAAACGTCCGGCCACGCCCAGCAGCCACTGATCAATAATATTCGTTTCAAGATCGGTATATGCGGCAACACTGTATCGTTTTTGATTCTGTTCATTACGTGGTGAAAAACCGGGAAATACCTGTGCACCCGGAGCGCCGCCGGATCCACCGTCAGCATAAGATTCTGCTCCACCGCTAATGAGCCGATAAAGTTCAAACCGGTATTCTGCTCCAAATGCTATGCTCAGAGGCTCGGCTGTACCAATATCCACGGCACGAACCAGGTCCAGATTTGTAGTCGACTGATCAAACGCCAGTGTACCTGCATCAAACGTTGTGGGACTGCCAATACCTATTGAGGTATTTACCGAATTGGTGACACCAAAATTCAAGGAATTATGCCCATAAGTGTGGCTAAGGTCGTAATTCCATGAACTCATTCTGCCTTTTATTCCTGTACCAATAGATCCGTCATACACGTCTGAAGTAATCAGCGGAAGAAATCCGTCTGGATAGTATGCGGGTACATTTCTGCCGTCCAGAGCCCGGCGGTAAAATCCGCCTGATTCGCCTTCCCGAAAACTCACGCCACCGAATGCGTAAAGTTCTGTGTTTTCATTAACTTCAATATTTCCGTTAAAGAAACCACTCACATCCAGAAGATCACCTGAACCAAACCGGTGGTTGCTTCTGTTGAATGTCTCCTCTCTGGGATCAGGTGAGCCGTCATTTAGTGCCGGATAATTAGGACGAGGATCTAAGCCTGAACGATTGCTCCATCCGTTGTCCCGATACTGACCCGCTACGTAGAGCTGACCGTTATTTGGCAGATCAAATCCGTAACCGAGGTGTACATTCACCGTTTTTCGGTCTAAACGCCATACATCTTCCTGACCGCGATAATAGGGCGAATCCTGAAAATCTGCAGTATCACCACCCGAATGCAGTGCCTGATTTGGTGCATACCCTCTCTCTTCGAGACTTGCATTCTGACCATAAGAGAAGGACGCATCCAGTCCACGAGTCTCCTTCAGAACAATATTAATGACTCCGGCAATAGCATCTGAGCCGTACTGAGCCGCTGCACCGTCTCGAAGAACTTCAATACGAGCAATCATATTTGCGGGAATCGCATTAAGATCTACACCGGTAGCACCGCGTCCAATAGATCCGTTAACGTGGAGAATGGCGCTTGTGTGCCGTCGTTTACCATTAATGAGAACCAATGTTTGATCTGGCCCCAATCCGCGAAGAGTAGCTGGCCTCACGTGATCTGTTCCGTCAGTAATGGATGATTCAGGCGCGTTAAACGACGGAACCAGTGACCGGATTATTTGTGTGGTCTGTGTGAAACCCGATGCCTGAATTTCCTCAGCTGATATAACATCAACAGGTACGGGAGACTCAGTGATCGTACGTCCCTGGCGGCGTGTACCCAGCACAACTACCTCATCTGATCCTACAACACTTGTTTGCAGATTGATATCCACCGTAAGAACCTCACCGGCTTGAATGGTGATAGATTGGCGAGTTGTTTGAAAACCCAGAAAGCTTGTTTGCAGTGTGTATGTACCCGCGGCAGCACGAAGTTCATATTCACCATCTGAATTTGTGGATGTCCCAATTTGAGTTCCCTGAAGAATAATATTTGCTCCGGGAAGCGGATTACTATCGTTGTCAAAAACCGTACCCTCAACAGTGCCTTGATTTTGGGCTGTGGCTGCACCTACAGTAATGATGAGTGCGGTAACGAGAAAAGCTCCCAATCGTGTGAAATAGCGCAGGAGCAAAGCGCCGGATGGTATCGCATTTTTCATAGTTCTGATTTGTTAGTTATGATTGATCGTGTTGTTTGGGTTTTAATTCAAACAATAATTTTATATACGTAGTTTTATTTAGCGGAAAACTGATTAATAATTTTGAACTTATTATTAGATCCTCGATCCGTGTATGTAATATTCCTGTCAAAATTCAGTCTGGGTCAAACCTGTTAACTGTTCCCGGGTCCGGTTTCTGCGGAACTTATAACCCGAGTTCGATTGATAAATCAAGTTATAGAAAGTCACCCTACCCCGAAAGCATCCCCTGGGGAAAATCTCTCCGTCAGCCGACGGAGGGAATCGCTTACGCTCGGAGCCCCTTATGAGGGCAGATTTCTGTATCCATTTTTTTTAACCAAATTCAGGTTTATAGACAAAAAAAGCCCAGCTGGTTTCCCAGTGGGCTTAAAATTCTTTCGAAAAATAATTACACCCTCTGCATCATGTGCTGCAACAGTGACATGCCAGACAGATATGACAAGGAACAAAATTATTTTCTTTCATAATCATTTCTTAAGTATAGTATAGATTATACGTTTATCACAATGATTTTTTTAGGAGTTATCTACCACTATCTAAAATCGGTTTATTGTATATAATGCACGCATTATTTCGAACGAATATATTTTATTACTGAGAATAATTTGAGACAATTTTAGTGAACATTTATGATTTGTTCATCTTTTGGCTGAGCAGAATAGAAACCGTATGGTACCGCATATCTTAAATTCTGTTAATCAACACCGTTTAATGAACGTGCCAAAGCTTCTGAACAGTAAAGTTGAAAGATGTGTTACACATCACTGCCAGTGGGATTTTGGAGTTTTGGTTGCAGTAAATAAAAAAATAAAAAAGCCCCGGCGACTGATTGTCAACGGGGCTTTTATCTTATAATCTCGATTTTAATAAAAGTTCTGTGAAACGACGATGCATAAAGTCTTAAGGAGTTTCGAATCAAATTAGTTCTTCAGGATTCAGCCCCTTCAAATCGTCTGTGACAAACGTTCTGCCTTTCCGCACAAGCTCTTCATCCAGGTAGACATCAGCACCAATACAGACCAAATCCCAATGGATGGCACTTTCGTTGCCATTTGGTGCGATCTCATAGTCGTTGCCCAGCGTAAGATGGTTCGACCCTGTAATCTTTTCATCAAACAGAATATCGTACATTGGTTCTTTGATGATTGGATTGAGGCCAAAGCTGAATTCTCCAAATCTTCGGGCGCCTTCATCCGTATCGAGAATCTCTTTTAGAGCTTCATTATTTGAAGAATCGAAATCAGAGACGACTCCATTCTCAACTTCCAGCTTTACAAACTCAAATGGCTTGCCCTGGTAAACCGACGGCGCATAGGTGATATGTCCGTTAACGGAGTCGAGTATAGGGGAGGAAAAGAGTTCACCATCGGGGATGTTTCGCTTGCCAAAACACGGGATCCAGTTCTGGTCTTTTACTGAAAATTCAATATCGGTTCCTTTCCCTTTCAGACGGACCTTGTCTGTTTCGCGGAGCCGTTTTTCGAGGGGTATCATTGCTTCTTTGAGCTTGTTGTAATCAAACAGGCAGGCGTCGTAATAAAACGTTCGGAATCGCTCGGTCGACATTTTTGCATTCATCGCAAAAGCAGCAGAGGGATAGCGAAGCACGGCCCAGTTGGTATGGTTGACCCGTTGCTCAAAATGAACCGGATTTACAAAAAACTCTGAATAGATCCTATTCGCTTTTTTACTGGCGCCGGAATTTTCGTAGATATTCTCTGATGCGCGTATTCCAATGAAGGCGTCCATCTTTTTCATCAGCGGCAGCTGATCTGACTCAGCCTGATTTTTCCAGTACTCTTCATCTCCGCTCTCCAACAGCATTCTGTTTGTTTCCGGGTCCTCAAGCTTGATAAACGGATGGCCGTCCAGCTCCCTTACCAGCTTCACCAGTGCACGAACGAGTCCTATGGCGTTTAGGCCAATACACTGAATCATAATGTTCTGCCCCGATTCGAGCTCTACGCTGTGTGTTAGTAGCTGTTTGGCAAGTTTCAGATCGTTTTCGCTGTACATAAGAGAATATATTTATTTCGGATTGATGCATGTCAGGCTCGAAATATAGGCATTTCAGCAGAGGGGAGAGAACAGGATTTTCAACGAATGGGCTATCTCTATTTGATGAGAGTCGTGGAAGAGAACGCATTCAGAGATCTCATATGTTCTGAATCTATCTATCTTTCATGAGATCCTTCGACTCGCTATGCTCGCTCAGGATGACACGGATAGTGTTGTGTCAATTATGAATTGACGGGATTTTCACCGGATGAATTCGCTTCATCCGTTGAATCGTCTGGCCCAGACATTAACCACCAAAAAATCTGTTAAGGTAATGAGGAACCCTATTCAACTCATCCGATGACGGGAAGTCAGCGGATGAGATTTATTTCTCAACCCGACAATTCA
>Ga0307966_1001153_pt1 | contig 21001 bp, 17 predicted proteins | sample OrgLakmetagen646_FD_203141 | JGI IMG/M metagenome (GOLD analysis project Ga0307966, IMG submission 203141) | Saline water microbial communities from Organic Lake, Antarctica - #646 | ecosystem: Environmental > Aquatic > Non-marine Saline and Alkaline > Saline | place: Antarctica: Organic Lake... | reverse complement strand
CGAGGCAAATATGCTGGCTTGGTATATGGAGCGGTTAATTCTAACTGAGAAATAAAGCATACTCTAAAGGCTACTCAAGAGCAATTGGATTTCTTAAAGGAGAATGTAAATACTTACTAAAATTTCGGATAGCCCAAAAATTAACTCAATTGAGACTATCATAAAAAAAAGGCAAATTCGCAGATCGCGAAATTAAATCAAAGAGTTAAAAAAAAAAGCCCGGCAAATCTGCCGAGCTTATCGTAGTAGCGGGGATGAGTGAATATAGTCTTGGCTATCATGCCAAGACCATTGATACTAAATGTATCAATGATGAGGGAACCGAGGGCTCCGTCCCGAGGCAAATATGCTGGCTTGGTATATGGAGCGGTTAATTCTGACTGAGAAATAAAGCATACTCTAAAGGCTACTCAAGAGCAATTGGATTTCTTAAGGAGAATGTAAATACTTACTAAAATTTCGGATAGCCCAAAAATTAACTCAATTGAGACTATCATAAAAAAAAGGCAAATTCGCAGATCGCGAAATTAAATCAAAGAGTTAAAAAAAAAGCCCGGCAAATCTGCCGAGCTTTTCGTAGTAGCGGGGGTAGGACTTGAACCTACGACCTTCGGGTTATGAGCCCGACGAGCTACCAACTGCTCCACCCCGCGATATGTTTTTACCGCTAATTGTAACGGGATGACAAAGATAATGCTTTGATCTTAGTCGTGCAAATCAATTGGCGATAAATGTCCAATTATTTTACGAATGTGGGTGAGAATGCGTTTAGGACAGAGGAAACCCATATTCGAGTGAGGGGTAGTAGGGGGCACGAGCCGGAGGCGATGGGCGTCCACAATTCATTGTGGACCGATAGCCCCGAATGGCCCGACCCTCCTCCAACTCGTTGGAGGAGGGTCACTCCCAAAAATAAAAAAAGAGAAAGGGAAGGCGCCAAGATTCTATTATCTTTGAGCATAAAGTTGATATATGATGAGAAAAGGGTGTGTGTTATTTTCGATTATTGGGATCCTGATGTTCCTTACGGCTTGTGAATCAGAACAAAAGGAAGGGGTGAAGGCCTTTGATAGTTACCGTGGGGAAACGATGGGGACGGTATATAATATTACGGTGCCAACGATGGGAGCTAAGAATTTGAAAGCTGCTACTGACTCCATCTTGCAAGCCTACAATAATGAAGTGTCTACCTATATTGATTCTTCTGTCATTAGTCGATTCAATCAGACTCGGGATACTTTTCGACTGGCAAAATCCGGGGCGCCCCATTTTTTTAGAAATTTAGTGGTTGCCTATCGTTTTCATTATTTGACGGATGGTTATTTTGATCCTACGGTGATGCCACTGGTTAATTATTGGGGTTTTGGTTATGCGCCTCGGGATACTTCAGGTTTGGGTGATACGGCTCAAGTGGAAGCTTTGATGCAATTTGTTGGCTTGAATCGGTTGGGCTGGGAAGAACGGGGCGACTCTCTTTGGCTGATCAAGCCGGCGCCAGAATTACAGTTAGATTTTAGCGCGTCTGCCAAAGGCGATGGGGTTGATGTTTTAGCTCGTTATCTGTCCGATCAGGGATTTGAGGATTTTATGATAGAAATTGGTGGGGAAGTCTATGCGAGAGGGGAAAACCCCATGGGTAGACCCTGGACCATTGGTGTGCATAGGCCCGATCCGGAGGGATCCATGACGGATTTTATTGAAAAGGTTAAATTGTCGGGTAAAGGATTGGCGACTTCGGGCAATTACAGAAATTTTTTCGAGGCTGGAGGGGTGACCTACAGTCATACGATTCAGCCCAAGACCGGGTGGGTAGAACGCAACGATTTGCTGAGTGTAACAGTGATTGCGGATGAGGTCCTGACAGCAGATGTATGGGCCACAGCCTTAATGACCATGGGAAGGGAAGCCGCAAAGCAAGCTCTGGAAGAACAATCGGAGATAACGGGTTTTTTGGTGTTTCGGTCAGGCAATGAAATGGAAGTGCATTACGATAAAGAATTTAAACAATACAGAAAATAATATATGATTGATTCATTTGACTTAGACAAGGATTTAGTGTTTTTTGATGTGGAGTCCACCGGCTTACACGTGATCAGGGATAGGATATTACAAATCGGAATGATAAAATATTTTGCCGATGGTCGTTCCGCGGAGGAAAAGGAGATGCTGATTAATCCCGGAATCCCAATCAAGGAAGATGCTATGGCGGTGCATGGGATTCGACCGGAAGATGTGGCTCATTCGCCCTTGTTTAAGCAAGTAGCGCAGGAAATAATGGACTTTTTTGGATCTGCGGATCTTTCGGGCTACAATTTAATGCGCTTTGACATTCCCATTTTGATGGAGGAGTTCGCACGTGCCGGTATGAGGTTTTCATTGGAGGGGCGTCGGGTGGTAGATGTTCAGCGTATCTTTTATAAGATGGAGCCCAGAACCTTATCTGCTGCTCATCGTTTTTATTGTGGAGAGGAAATGGAGGGCGCCCACGATGCGCTGGCAGATGTAAAAGCTACGGTTAATGTTTTAAAGGGGCAGATTAGCGCCTATCAAGGAGTAGATTATGTAGATCGGGATGACAATAAGGTGGAAGAGCCCGTTCGCAATGATGTACAGCAGCTGCACGAATTTACCAATGATTTGAATGTGCTGGATGCAACCCAAAAGCTCAAGCGGAATGGAAAGGGAGAGGTCGCCTTTAATTTTGGGAAGCACAATAATAAAACGGTAGGGGAAGTTTTGAAAATTGAGCCCGAATACATCAATTGGATGATTGCTAAAGACTTTTCTGTACAAGTGAAAGAGATTCTCAAGGATGAAAAGAAGCGGTTTTATGCGTAAGCTGATGTTCTGTTGCTGGATCATAGGCTTGCTTCTACTCCATGCCTGTTATGAGGAGCAGGAAGGCTGTCTGGACCCCGTGGCGGTCAATTATGACGTTTCTGCTGATTTTAACGGAGGCTGCACCTATCCGGCTTTAAGTTTTTCCGTAGACCATCAGTGGGGGGATAGTCTGTTTAGTTATGATTCTCTGTATCGCGATGTAGAAGGAGATACCTTTCAGATTCGGTTCATTGGACTATTTGTCCGAGAATTAGCAGTAGATACGGGAACAGCATGGGTAAGAGCAAATGCTACCGATCGGGATTGGCCGTTGCGCACAGGATCCACGCGAACTGAAGGTGAGCGCATCGGACTGATCGAATCCCGGAATTTTAGCACACAGTGGGGCCGATTATCGTATTTAGGTGCCTTTGAAGAATTTCGGATGACGCTTGGACTCGGGGCACTGGACCAAGTAGATCCCGGTTCAATTGATTCTGAGCACCCGCTGAATTTGCGATCCCAGATGTATGATACTTTGAATAAAAGATATGTGGGTTGGGCGATGTCTTTTCGGACAGATACTTCAGCGGATGCAGAGCTACAATGGGTTAGGTCGGAGAATGAGTGGGTGATGAACTGGACTCAATCATTCATCGGGGAATGGTTGCCGGGGGAGAACTCCCAGCTAGAGTTTGAATTAGACTACGAACTGTTACTTGCGAATTTTCGAATTGATGCCACTGAATCCGAGAGGAGAAATGCCGTGAATGATCAATGGCAGGCTGCACTGCGCCTGCGCGAGTAATATTATATTTTCTAAGGGGATAGGCGCCTTACTTTTTGTGAACGCGTATAGTATCAGCAATAGTTTTCGCCTTTTTACGCAAGTTTAACATATCGGAACCTACCGAGTCGTAGGTTAGGGCAACCCCCATACGTCTGTATTTTCTACAAATGGGCTTACCAAAAATGCGAAAATCGGACTGCGAGAATTCAGCCGCTTTTTTCATACCCGAATACGCTGGGGGCACTTCCTCCTCTATTTCGGACAGGATAACCGCATTGGCTCCGAAGCGCTCTTGGGTAATTTTTGGGATGGGCCATCCCAGGACTGCTCTTGCATGTAGCTCAAATTCGTTGAAATTTTGCGTGCCGGCTAAGGTGACCATACCCGTATCATGCGGCCTCGGGCTGAGTTCGGAAAAGTACACGCCGCTAGAGGAGACAAAAAACTCCACTCCCCAAATGCCCGCACCACCCAGTGATCGGGTTATTTGATCGGCCATTTCTTGAGCTATTGATAGTTGTTCTTCCGTCATTTCTTGTGGTTGCCAGGACTCCTGATAGTCGCCGCGCTCCTGTCTATGCCCGATGGGAGGGCAAAAGAGAGTGGGCCCTTCCTTCTGGGTAAGGGTGAGTAGCGTGATCTCAAAATCGAAATCCACAAAGCCCTCAACAATGACTTCTATTTGGTCTCCCCGGCCTTGAGTTTGTGCTACCGTCCATGCTTCTTCCAGTTCTTCCTGGGTTCTAACAATGCTTTGACCTTTACCCGAAGAAGACATGAGTGGCTTGATGACTGAGGGTAAACCGATTTGGTTTACGGCCGTTTTTAAGTCAGTCAGTGATTGCGCATAGCGATAGGGAGCTGTCTGCAAGCCTAAATCCCGGGCAGCCAAATCGCGTATGCGTTTTCGGTCCATGGTATATTGGGTGGCTTTTGCGGAAGGGACTACCTGAATGCCAGCCTCTTCAAACTCAAAAAGCTTTTCTGTGCGAATTGCCTCAATTTCCGGAATAATGATATCGGGTTGAAAGTTCTGAACGACTTGTTCCAGTGCTTCGCCATCCAACATATCGATCACTGCGAAGTCATTCGCCACTTGCATGGCAGGTGCATTGGGATATTTGTCAACAGCCAGTATGGTTTGGCCGTATCGCTGAAGCGCAATGGTGAGTTCTTTTCCTAGTTCTCCTGAGCCGAGAAGTAATATTCGTTTCATATGGACTAATATAATGAATTTGGTGGTTACTCGAAGATCTATACTGAAGAGATCATTCCACAAGGCTATCTTTGTATTCTGAAATAGGACCTGAGCTCTGCCCATTGTAGGATTACTTAGATTAACTCATTGAAATATTTTTTTGGTTTTTGCAACTCTCCATTGTCAAGCTTCGTTATATTAGTGAACATATGAAAGTTTACGATCTATTTTTTTTTATATCGGTTATTTTGCTGGCTTCGGCCTGTAAAGACGATCCGATGGAGGGGCCAATGGACGAGCCGGGAGACCTGGCGGATATTCCCTATGAGCCTGAGTTTGTAGATCCTCCGCGACCAGCGGGGTACCCTGAGATGGTTGTGCCGGAAGATAATCCCTTAACTGAGGCGGGGATTGAGTTGGGGCGTTTTTTGTTTTACGATCCGATTTTGAGTCGGGATAGTAGTGTGTCCTGTTCTAGCTGCCATTTCTCATCTGCAGTTTTTTCTGATCACCAGCCTTTAGCGGTGGGGATAGATGGGCAGATTAATCCACGGTCTTCTATGGCTTTACTAGATGTTGGTTTCTTTAATAATGGTTTGTTTTGGGATGGTCGAAAGGAGACGCTGGAAGAGTTGGTGCCGGATCCGATAGAGAGTCCAATAGAGATGCATGGCTCTTTTCCTGATATCATCAGTGATTTAAAAGAGCATGAGTTTTATCCGGAAATGTTTCGCAAGGCCTTTGGGATAGATTCGAGATCAGAAATGACGAAAGATCACATCAAAAAAAGTATTGCTCAATTTATGCGGATCATCGTTTCAAGTGGTGAGAGTAAATTCGACAAAGTTTTTGCACCGGGAAGTTTGGTGTTGTTTACGGATGAGGAACTCAATGGCTATGATATGTTTTTTGATATTAGTCCGGAGGTGCCCGATGCAGAGTGCGGACACTGTCACAATGCCCCCTTATTCACTACGAACCAGTATTTCAATAACGGAATTCAAGAGGACATGGGTGATTTAGACTTTGCAGATATGGGTCGGGGAAAAATTACCGGTCGTTTTTTCGATAATGGAAAGATGCGGGCGCCATCCTTGAGGAATATCGCATTGAGAACGCCTTATATGCATGACGGTTCTCTTCAGAGCCTGGAAGAGGTCGTTGATCATTACAATAGTGGGGGGCACCCTGCTGAAAACAAAGATCCATTAATTCGGCCCTTGGGTTTGAGCGAACAACAGAAGTCAGACTTGATTGCGTTTCTTCATACACTTACGGATACTGCTGCGATCCATAACCCACAAGTCTCCAACCCATTTCAATAAAAAATTGATGGTTTTTTTGGCGAAGGACATTTCGCCCTTATTGTGGCTGCGCTTTGTGTTCACAACTATTAAGGAGAATATTCACTTCCACTCACCATCCGCAATTTCCATTAATAATATTCCTGCATCTGAGAAATCAATGTCATCATTGGTATCCGAGTTTCAGACAACTGATGCTTTCCTTGGGATTTTGCTGGGATGTAATTGAATTGCCCTGACATATAGCGATTCGGCATTATTTCGCATCCATTTTTGATGAATCCATCCCTTTTATGTCGCCTGTGCGACACTTTGGTCGGTTCATGCAAAAATTATCAAGTAATATTTAAGATTGATAATGTTGAGAGCAAAGGTGTATAATTCACAATTTAGGGAGCAAATATCGCTTTACGCCCCATTTGTATTGATTCTTATAAAGTATTATAAAAATAAATATATAACATCGCTATCTTTTTGTATTTGATCTGGAGGAGTAAATGCTTCATCTTTGAAGTATAGGACGGAAGAATATACTAGATCAAAGGATTTAGTCCAGAAAATGCCCTTCATAACTTTGGTAAAAGGTTATGATAGTTTATGGTTAACTGTCTGGTTTATTGGTTTAAGGTTGCCTTTTGAGTATGAGAGGCATTTTTTGGAAATTTTCGGTTCATGGGATTATAAGTTGTTAACGCTAGTCATCCCTGGTTAGGATGACTAGCATTTTTTTGAGTACTTTTCTTACTTTATAAAAAGTCAGAAAGGTTTTTCGGACAGAAAAAGAGAGTTGCAGAAGAAAATTGAGGCTGAAAAGTGAGAATAAAATTCACAACTATCCTAAAAAAATGAAAAAATTATCTGACAATCAGCGGCTTATAATCATATAAAAATAAAAAATATATTACATAGCGCTTTTTATGTATTTGAGAACAGCTAAAAAGCGTCTTATCATTGTAGCAGAGATCAATGATTCACTTTTGTTAAAGAACAAAAGTTCTCAAAATATCGGTTCCTCAATATGCAATTCATGGGATTATGAATGATGAGAGGGATACTCATCACCTAATATTGGTTTATAGGTTTTACATCGCTGAGAGCGGACCGATATCTTGAGAATGAACCATTGTTCATAGGATTACAATTTGTTGTTGGCTAGTCGTCGGAAGGCGGCTAGCTTTTTTTTTATTACAGTTTCTTTTTCCAGATGAGCACTAAGATGAATAGTAAGTATATAGCGCCCAAGGCGATCAGCGGTAATAAATAATTGGATGACCCCATAAGATCGGGTGCTGGCTTAGCTGGGGCTTGTTCAAAAGTGCAAAATGCAGCCCAGAAATAGGGAAGTTGTCTCAAGGGCTCTGCATTGGCTTTAAATCGAAGCATGTTTTCTCTAATTTCCTTTGCTCCCATCTGTAAGTCAGGATAGTAGTGGGGGTGTAAAATATCTGAAGTGCTTTTGTCTGGCACTTCCCAGAGTGCTCCGGTTATAGATTGAGCGCCTCCAGCTGCAAAGTAATAGCTAAGGCCCATGAGGCCTTCTGCGGGAGAGTCCGTCCCCATTTGTCCTTCACAGGCAGCGAGAACGACTTGTTTTTGCTGAAGTGGCCAACGACTAATTTCCCGGCTACTGGTAGGGTTTTCGGTATCAAAAAATATATATGTTTCATCTGTATCTTCTTTGTACTTGGCATGTGCGGCAATGTATAAAACGTCTGTGTGCTTTGTTTTAAGTCTATTGGTTATATTTTCTTGCGTTGGATATACGGAGTCCCAAGAACCATTTCCGAACGATTGTCGAGCTTCTTGAAAACCAGCAGTATATTTGGAATCATTTTTCTGAGGTAATAGGACCCAGCCTTGGGACGGACTTTGATCGGAACCTTGCTCAAGACCTTCGATCCACCATTGTGCCGAATAAGAATACATCTGTTGATGTTGATCAATAATCCGTGGGGTATTTCCCGCAGAACTGATTGAAGTGGAAATCGAATCATTGAGTGGGAGTGCAGCGAAAGGGACGTAGTGCAAAAATTGGTGAGGAACGATGATCCATTCGGGAAATCTGTAAACATCAAGACTATCCAGGAGGATTTTTCTAATCTCAACTCCTAAACTATCCATTCGTTTTATATTTTCTATTAACTGCGTTTTATCGTTATAGGCGAGTGGATTTTTATTGACTATATTATACCAAGTGATCACGGTCTCTTTGAGGTTTTGGGTTTTCAATTCACGAATTTCGATATTAGAATTACTAATGACAAAGGCATAAATGGATAGCCATTCTTCTGTATCGGGACCAATCATGTATTCAATGAGCACCTGATCTGAAGATAATGCGGACTGCAGACTGTCGAGATCTGGATATTTTCTTTCCAGTCGCTGGTTGTAATAATCGGGATATTCTTCGCCAATTCTTTGCTGTAAATCATACAAATCGCTCATGATCTGCGATAGTTTGCCGTGGTACCTCGCCTTATTCGCTTGTTGTCTGTCACTGTTTTTTTGGACTTGGTGAAGGCTGTCCATAAGCATTTGCTCTGCGCTCAAGAGATTGGAGTCAAGTTCACCGTAAATTTCCGAGAGTTCACGGCTATACTTAAACTCCCTTAGGTGTGCACTGCGTTGGGTCTCGGATAGTCGCCAGAATTCATCCTGATCGATTAAGCCTTCTTTTAATGCAGTCCAATAAATTACACTGGCCCATTGCACTGAGGAGTAAATGTCTTCCAATTTGACTAATCGAGATGACATATCAAAGGATGTTCTTCTGTGATAGTCGTAAATTTTGAAATTATTATTGATGCTTTCAATACTCTTTTTCAATGTGGCTGTATCTCCATTTTGCAAATACAATTTATAGGCAATTTCGGCTCTTAGGAGATTGTAATAGTGTGCATGATTCGACTTTATGATTTCGGGTACTAGAAGTTGTCCCAGACTATCGTGCACTAAATTATACGATGCAAGACTATCAGCGGCCGCCAGGGCTTCCTCATACTGGTAAGCTATCCCCCGATAACCAGCTTGGCGATAATAAAAGTCAATTTTTTCTTTTATTGAGGATTCACGAGCCTGAAATTCATGAGCCCACTGATCTAGGTATTCGATCACATCTTCACGCTTGTTATTTCCTTTCTGTAGGAGTAAAATGTGCGCCCCGCGAAATCGAATTTGTTCTGTAGTGAGTCCCTCTCCTTCAATTTTGTTGATGTAAGGAGTACCTTTCTTCAATATTGGCGCAGCTTTTTCCGTCTGATCAGTTTCAATATAGCATAGGGCTAGGTTGGTGTACAAACTAAGGAAGTCTTCTGGTGGAGGTTGCAATTTTTTATAGTCTGCGATTTGATCGTAGGATAATTGTATCGCTTTGTCGTAGATGTCTACATTATATAAATAGTTGATCAATGTAGTCCGCATATCAGTTATCGCTTTCAAATCAGGAGAGGGGACGTTTTGAATGCATGAAAAGGCAAGTTCGTAATACGAAATGGCCCTATTTTTCATCCGAGCATAAGCTGCGGTCTTACCGATCTGGAATAGGCACTTACATTTTTGGCTCTGTTGTTCTGGAGAAAGGTGATGGCTGTACTCTAGTGCTTTTCCGAGTACTTCCATCGCCTTATTGTACTTTTTATTATCATACAAATACTGTCCGTGTTTGTAATAGTAGGGAAGGAGTGCAGAAGAATCCTGGACTCTGTGGTTCTCAATAATCCATTGACCGGAGTCTATCCATTGCTGGGCGTTAATGCTCGTGTCGGAGAAAGAGCTATCTAGTTTTACCAGACAATCACTTAGGCTGAGGTCGGAGGAGGGAATCGATTCTTCCTGCTGAGAAAAAATAAATGAAGAAGGCAACCCGAGGCAAAAAATAAGAGAGATTAAAAATCGGATCATAACCATTTAAATTTTATTCAATATAAAGGTTTTTGATCTATATTCCATAAGCGAGGATGCCTGACATTATTTTTGTTGCTTAAACCTCTTGAGAAAAGGGAGAACGACAAAAAAAAAGCCCTTTGCAATAGTGCAAAGGGCTTGAAATTTATGTGATGAGTGAGGCTTACATCATGCCACCCATACCACCTGGCATTCCACCGCCACCTGGCATTCCACCACCGTGATTATCATCATTATCATCTTCTTTATCGTTGATGACACACTCGGTCGTCAAAATCATACCGGCAATAGAGCCTGCATTTTCAAGAGCGATACGAGTCACTTTGGTCGGATCGATAACCCCTGCTTTTTTCAAGTCTTCGTAAACACCTGTTCTGGCGTTGAATCCAAAAGCTCCCTTGTTGTTCAGGACTTCCTGGAGTACGATAGAACCTTCATGTCCGGCATTTTCTACGATTGCTCGTAATGGAGCCTCTAGTGCTTTTCTCACGATTTGAACACCAATTCCTTGATCTTCATTTTCGACTTCTAAGGTTTCAATCTTAGCAATTGCGCGCACTAAAGCCACACCACCACCAGCGACAATGCCTTCTTCGACAGCCGCTCGGGTTGCATGTAATGCATCATCCACTCTGTCTTTCTTCTCTTTCATCTCTACTTCTGTAGCCGCTCCAACGTAAAGGACAGCAACTCCGCCTGCTAATTTAGCTAGACGCTCCTGCAATTTCTCCTTATCGTAATCCGAAGTCGTCGTATCAATTTGCTGCTTGATTTGGTTGATTCGAGAATCAATCATGCTCTGCTCACCTCTTCCATTGACAATCGTCGTGTTGTCTTTATCTATAGTGATCTTTTCAGCAGAACCCAAGTGATCCAATTCTACATTCTCGAGTTTGAATCCTTTTTCTTCACTGATAACAGTTCCTCCTGTCAAAATAGCGATATCTTCCAACATCGCCTTTCTGCGATCTCCAAACCCAGGGGCTTTAACAGCAACCACTTTCAATTGTCCTCGCAATTTGTTTACAACGAGAACGCCAAGAGCTTGGCTCTCTACGTCTTCTGCAATCATCAATAATGGACGACCCGCACCGACTGCTTTTTCCAAGAGAGGAAGGATATCCTGCATATTGGAAATCTTCTTGTCGTGAATCAGGATTAATGGGTTTTCATATTCCGTTACCATATTCTCTGAATCGGTAACAAAATAAGGAGATAGATAACCTCTATCGAACTGCATTCCGATGACTTCATCTACATAAGTCTCGGTTCCTTTTGCTTCTTCTACAGTAATCACACCATCTTTGGTCACTCGCTTCATTGCGTCAGCAATCAAGCTACCAATTTGGTTGTCGTTATTCGCAGATATAGAACCAATCTGTTGAATTTTACTAAAATCATCACCAATGAGCTCGCTCTGTGCTTTGAGGTCCTCAATAACGGCATTAACACCGATATCAATTCCTTTTTTGAGGTCGAGTGGATTGGCCCCACCTACGACGTATTTCATACCTGCACTAACCATGGATTGTGCCAAAACAGTAGCTGTAGTGGTACCATCTCCTGCTAAATCAGCAGTCTTTGAAGCCACTTCTTTCACCATTTGTGCACCCATATTCTGTACGGGATGTTCTAATTCTATTTCCTTTGCCACAGTGACACCATCTTTTGTGATTTGAGGTGCACCGAATGATTTGTCAATAATCACATTTCGCCCTTTGGGCCCCAATGTTACCTTGACAGCATTGGCCAGCGTATCAATTCCTTTTTTGAGTTCTTGTCTCGCTTTTGTGTCGAAACTTATTTCTTTAGCCATTATAGTTCTTTTTTTAATTTTTGTTGAAAAATGAAACGTTCATTATCGATTAGAGTATCAATAAAATGTCGTCTTCTCGCATGATGAGGTAATCCTCTCCATCCATATGGAATTCCTGGCCTGCGTATTTGCCGTAAAGTACCTTATCGCCTTTACTCACAGTCATCGCGATATCGTCTTTGCCAGGTCCTACTGCTATAATTTCTCCTTTTTGAGGTTTCTCTTTAGCTGTATCTGGAATGATAATTCCCGATTTTGTTTTTTCTTCAGCAGCAGCAGGTTTGACTACTACTCGATCATTGATTGGTTTCATATTGTTCCTATATTAAGAGTTAGAAAAATACTGTTTCATAATATAGTATATCAGAGTTTATGCCAAATGACATTAACTGACAGATTAGCAGTTTTTAGCTTTCTGGCAGCGACAATTTTGGAATCGTCTGGCGTTCTCTGCCGAATTGACAATTTATAAGATTTGCTATTGTCGGAAGTGTCAGTTGGACAAAAAAAAGAGGTTCATCTGTTATGATGAACCTCGTCATGGGAACTAATATGGTTTGGTCGATTACTGGGTTAGAAGTTCAATTTCTCCACCACCCGTAGATCCGACCATCAGCGTAGTGATTATGCATAGACCAAATAGTATGGCTGCAAAATACCATGTTAATTTTTCTATAAAATCAGTAGATTTAGCTGCGCCAAATAATTGGTTGGCGCTCTGGCCACCTAAGGTTGGGTCTACTCCTCCGCCTTTTGGGTTTTGTATGAGCACAATGATCATTAGCAAAACACACACAATGGCTGTCAAAATTGTCATTCCAGTTAACATAATCTACTTTTCTTCCAATTCCTGAATAATTTCTGCAAAGTAAGAACTTTTTTTCGGAAACAACAAACTTAATTGCCTGTACATTTTAATAGCTCGCTCTGTATGCCCTTGATGGGCGAGGAGCTTGGCTAGTGTTTCACTGACAATTTCATCACCCACCTCTATACTTTGCTCCAGAATGCGCTTGAGCTCCTTTTTTCTCTTTTTCTCTTTCTTTTTTGCCTTTTTCTTCGCTTTTTTCTTGGCTTTCTTCTCAGCCTTTTTCTTTGCTTTTTTCTTCTCTTTTTTTAGTCTTTCCTCCTTCTCTTTCGCAGTTTCTTTCTCTTCCGTTGCTTTCTCGGGCACTTTTTCCGGGGGACTATCTATCCCATCAAAAGTAGCATCTTCGGAAATGCCGGGCGTTTTGGATTGGACCCAGCGAAGGAAAGCGCTTTTTTTCATAGTGGATTGGTCTTCTTCTGGGGGAGCCGGCATCTCTTTTTTCGGTGATATTTTCTCAAATGTGCTCTCTGGAGACTTTTTCAATAAGTCACTTGTGTTCTTGGGCTGAGCATTATTTTCTTCCGTTTCGGCTTCAGCTTTTATTCGTGTTTCAATAATTTCTCGTCCAATAATTCCGGACGGTGAGAAGAAGGTTCCTTCACTTCCCAAAAGTGTTCTTCAGCCCAATCTGTAATTGTAGCGATTTCTTCGATCACAACGTCCTCCATCCGAGGGGAAGCCTGTTCCGGACCAAGGATGTCTGCTCGTTCTCTGGTGCTCCCCCCCTTCATATTTTCAATGACAGCAGCAGCGGCGCTCCAATCAGAGTATGCGGTTGCCGGGGCTACATCAGTTGACGGTTCATTTGGAGTATGCGTGTTTTCAGGACGTTCGGCTTCCTTTAATAGTTCGCTGACATCGAAATCATCGAGGTCAATAATTCCGAGTGGAGATTCGGGTCTGCCTTGACCTCCCAGCGCCAGGGGATGTATCTGACGTTCTTTTTTCTTTTGCGACTTGTTTGGCAGTTGTTGTTGTATCATTCTATATTACCAATCTGTAAACGCCTTATTGAATATGTCTTCAGTAATTTGATCGTAGGCTTCCATAATTAGCTGATCCTGTAAATCTAACAAGTTTCTATCGGAAGGAAAATCTACGAAGTAGGAAAAATTTTGCTCCCAGCTGGCATCGGGGTCTTCGCGCTCTATATAATTGACCCGAATACCTATTGTTAGTCGATTGCTTCCTACTCTAGCATTGGGTTCTGGATTTATCGCACTGACTTGAAAGCGAGTGACCGACCCCTGAAAAGTAATGTCTGGCTCAATATCACTCAACTTTAATCGACTTTCATTTCTGACCTTGTCCGTCAGTTCGCGTGTAAAATCCTGCCCCATATCCGCAGGCGCCGCACTGGCTTCGACCCCAAATAACTCTACGTAAAAGTCTTCTGTAGAAGGAGGTATACTAATTCCCCTAAAGCTGTAACACGACCAACAACTCACAGCCAGGAGAAACGATAGGCTTAAGATAATTGCTTTCAATGTAAATCGTATTGTTTTATTTTTCTATACAAGGTGCGTTCAGAAATCCCTAAATCCTCCGCGGCATATTTGCGCTTGCCCTTGTGCTTATTCAGCGCTTTGTGGATCATTTCTTTTTCCATATCCTCTAACGATAAACTTTCTTCTACAATTTCAGTATCCTCGTAAGAATTGTAATCGTCGAGTACAATCGGTCGGTCCCCTTCGTCCTGGGTCTCGCGGTCCATGGGTTTATCACTACTTCTGGCAGTGCTACTTTCACTAAAATATTCATCTGAAAGCGCGGAGCCAATGCGGGGCAAATTTTCCCGCTCGGGTACCGACAAGTCATTATTGGATATCAATCCAAAGACTAAATTTTTCAATTCAGTTACATCCTTTTTCATATCGAAGAGCAATTGGTACAGGATTTCTCTTTCCTGCATACCGCTGTTTTCCGATTGTTCTGTTCGGGTGGGAAGGTTACGTTCTCGAATTTTGGGTGAAAATGAGATTAAATCTTCTCCAGTGATTTTGCGATCTTCTGAGAGAACAGACAATTGCTCGGCTAAATTTTTCAGCTCCCGAATGTTCCCCGGCCAGGAATACTGCTCCAGGTATGCCCTTGCATCATCAGTGAGTTGTATGGGGTCAATGTTGTGCCTCTCTGCAAAATCGACGCAAAATTTACGGAAAAGAACGTAGATATCACCCTTGCGTTCCCGCAAGCTGGGAACAAAAATGGGAACAGTATTGAGTCGATAATACAAATCATCGCGAAACCCGCCTTTCTTAACTTCTTCTTCTAGCTTGACATTTGTAGCTGCAATGACGCGAACATCTGTTTTTCGAACAGTAGAAGAACCCACGCGCATAAATTCTCCGGATTCTAGTACGCGTAGCAGATAAGACTGTGTGTCTGAGGGCATTTCTCCAATTTCATCCAAAAAAATTGTCCCTTTATCCACGGTTTCAAAATATCCCTTTCGCTCGCCGGTGGCACCGGTAAAAGCGCCTTTTTCATGACCGAATAGCTCGGAGTTGATCGTCCCCTCGGGAATCGCACCGCAATTGATGGCAATAAATGCATTGTGTTTGCGCGGACTTAATTCGTGAATAATCCTGGAAAAAACTTCTTTCCCCACACCGCTTTCGCCTTCAATCAATACTGATAGATCAGTACTTGCCACGCGCGATGCTGTATGCAGTGCATTGTCGAGTTCCGGCGACCGCCCAATGATCCCAAATCGCTGTTTAATTCCCTGTAGGCTCCTATGCATGAATGGCAACTTCTTCCTTTTCCTTTATAGCAATGCGTCCTAATAGGGTAGCACTAGTGGCATCTTCTACTTTGACATGAACGTAATCGCCGGGCTGTAATCCCTCTTGTTTTGGAAAAATGATCATTTTATTTTGTGTATTTCGTCCTTTGAAATCTTGGTCGGATTTCTTGGAGTCCCCTTCTATCAGAACCTCATAGGTCTTTCCAATGTCTTGCTGGTTATGATCGTGAGAAATTTGATTTTGCAATCGTATAATCTCCGATAATCTGCGTTTCTTTTCTTTCTCCGGCACATCGTCTTCGTATTTTCTAGCCGCCAGCGTGCCGGGACGCTCCGAATAGAAAAACATGTAAGACATACTGTAATTCGAATACTCTATGATACTGAGCGTGTCCTGATGCTCTTCTTCAGTTTCTGTGCAAAATCCGGCAATGATGTCTGAAGAAACTGCGCAGTCGGGAATGATTTCATAAATTCTGTCAATTTTCTTTTTGTACCACTCGCGATCGTAGGTTCGATTCATGAGTTTCAAAATCCGACTATTGCCTGACTGAACGGGAAAGTGAATGTATTTGCAGATATTCTTGTAATCCCGAATAGCGTACAATACATCATCTGTAATGTCTTTGGGGTGTGAGGTGGAAAACCGGACTCTCAACATCGGACTCACATCGGCCACCATGATGAGTAGCTCAGCAAAGGAAACTTTCGATCCGGTTTCCGGGTTTTCCCATTTGTAAGAGTCTACATTTTGTCCCAGCAGCGTGACTTCGCGATATCCTCTGCTGAACAAATCCTCAGCCTCAGCAACGATTGAATAGGCATTTCTCGATCTTTCTCTCCCACGGGTAAAGGGGACTACGCAAAAGGAACACATATTATCGCAGCCTCTCATGATGGAAATAAACCCACTCACTCCCGACGCATCCAATCGCACAGGGCTGATATCTGCATATGTTTCTTCGCGTGATAAAAACACATTGACCCCTTTATCTCCATCCTCCGCCGTGGCTACTAGCCGCGGTAAATCGCGATAGGCATCCGGTCCCACTACTAAATCGACTAATTTTTCCTGCTCCAATAATTTATCCTTCAGTCGCTCAGCCATGCAGCCTAAAACTCCAATGAGTGTACCCGGTTTTTGGTTCTTGACCTTATTGAAAATGTGCAATCTTTTTCGCACGGTAGCTTCCGCTTTTTCCCGGATAGAACAGGTATTAATGAGTATGAGGTCGGCCGATTCCATATCGCGCGTTCCACTAAATCCCGCCGCTGACAGAATGCTCGCTACGATTTCTGAGTCGTTAAAATTCATCTGGCAGCCATAACTCTCTATATAATATTGTTTTCCCTTAGAACCTCCATCCATGGCGGGTCGCTCAATGGCTTCACCTTGTCGTTGCTCATCCATTGTTTTATCCAAAAATCCTTTCATACTCTGCGCGCTTTTATAATTCTCAAGTAGTCCACAATAGTCTGCAAAGATACAAACTATTTTGTCGAATGCCAATTTGGCAGCCTAAAAGCTGGCGGCGGCTCAGGTATTATTAAATCGTGATTTTCTTTACCTTTGTACTCCTTATGACTAATCATCCCACCGTAGCTTTCCGCACCTTTGGCCTGATCGGGTTCCCCCTTTCACATTCCTTTTCAAAAAAATATTTCGACCAGAAATTTCGAAATGAGGAGATTCATAACGTGAGTTACGGTCTATTTCCGCTAAAAGATGTGCAGGAACTTAAAAAGTTTGTCCTTTCCAAAAACTATTCAGGACTCAACGTTACCATTCCCTACAAACAAGAGGTCATGCCTTTACTTGATGACATCTCAGAAGAAGCGAGAGCCATCGGCGCCGTGAATGTTATTCAGAATAAGAATGGGCACCTCCTTGGCTGCAATACCGATTGCCGTGGTTTCGAAAGAGCATTGAAAAAATGGTTGGGGCGCGTCAATAATATTTCCCGAGCCTTGATATTAGGTACCGGAGGTAGCGCGCGGTCTATTGCTTATGCCTTCCACCTCCACGATATTGACTGTGCCTTTGTTTCGCGCCAGCAGGGGAAGACCGATTATACTTACTCCTCATTGACCCCGGAGATTATCAAAAACTATCCCTTGATAATCAATTGCACGCCAGTAGGCATGTGGCCTAAGATGAAGGAGGCGCCGGATTTGCCCTATGAGGCGCTAGGTCCTGATCACGCTTTGTTTGATCTGGTGTACAATCCTGAGCAAACTGAATTTTTGCGTCGGGGAGCAGAGCGGGGTGCGCGCACTTGCAATGGCATGAAAATGCTGATAGAGCAAGCAGAGGCGTCCTGGGAAATTTGGAATTCATAGGATGTTTTTTATTTGGGCGGTCCTCATGCCGTTTCGGCATGAGGCGCTGCGTCCAGGGCTCCGTGTTCACTTCGGTCCCGGGCCAGTATTGTTGAATAGGATAAAGTTTATTTTTTAAAAAGAGTTTCCTGAGAACCCTCAAAATTGGCCCGTGACCCCGGCGCTGTTCCAGCACCGGGCCCTTCCCATCGCTACCGCAATTACATAGAGATTATTGTAGCTCCGGGGATTTTATGTTTCCATCGGGTACACCTGATGAGCTGGTTGCAATAAAGGTTCCGTGAGGGGTAGGAGTGGTCCGCCCGCCGGCGGAGTCCGCATCGCTATGCAATAGCGAAAAGGACCGCTAGCCACGGATGGCCCGACCCCGGACCCGGGTTAAGGGGACGGGGACACGGCCAAAAAAGAATTTAAAATAAGATGCAACACTCTTCTGTATCGCCTGGTGAGGAATCACTCTTGTTCTGGGGATGATGCAGCGGGGAGGGTGAAATAAAATGTGGTTCCCCGATCGACTTCGGACTCCACTCGCAAGGTGCCGCCCTGTTTCTCCACAAACTCCTTGACCAGTAGGAGCCCAAGACCTGTACTTTTCTCTCCCTCCGTGCTTGGCCGAATTTTCTCGTTGGTGAGTTGAAAGAGTTTATTTTGGAGTTCTTCACTCATGCCAATGCCAGAATCTGCGATGGCCACAGTCACCCAGGAATCAGTTGGTTCTGCGGAGATGGAAATGGAACCATGGGGTGGAGTGAATTTAACCGCATTGCTCAGGAGGTTGCGCAGCACGGTTTTGAGTAGATTAGGGTCTGTTTCTACCCAGAGATCGTCCTGCATATCAAGTGAAATTGAAATGTTTTTTTGTTTTGCACTGGAAGTGGAATAATCAATAGGTTCTCGCAGTGCTTCTTTTAACGAAAGGGGGTGCTTATTGATCTCGAGTCGATCGGACTGAGATTTGGCCCAACTCGTAAGATCTGTCAATAGAAGAAGAGAATTTTGTGCTGCAGACTCTATCCAGTCTGCCATTTTTGGTACTTCCTCATATTGTTTACCATGGACCATATTTTTCAAAACTTGACTGAGCTGCAAGATGTTGGCAGTGGGCCCTCTGAGATCGTGGCCGATAATGGAAAAGTATTTATCTTTTTCTGCATTGAGCTTGGCCAACTGATCTATTTGTTGAGAAATGAGATGATTTTTGGTATTGAGCTCTTTGAGCAGTTTCCTTTGCTTATTATTGTTCATCATAATGATGGTCACCAATACAGTAAATATCAATAAAATACACCCTAGAGCTGCTACTACAATAAATAATTGGGTTCTTTTATTTTCTAATTCTGTTCCTCGTTGTGTCAGGTCGTACTCCAAACTTCGAGCTCTGAGTTTAAGAATGAGGTCCGTGTCGTAAAACGCCTCTCGGGTTCTCAGTGTGTTTCTCAAATGCTCGTAAGCCTTTTTATAATTCCCTAGATGAAGGTAGTTCTCACTGAGCACCTTATTGGCCATGTGCTCATAAGTATTGATTTTGGACTGCTGAGCAAATTTCAGTCCGAGTTCGCCATAATAAACTACTTTTTCTGGATTGTCAAGGAAACGGCCTTCATGAATTTGAGCGAGGTTGATATAAGTCAAAGACAGGTCGTCTACATTTAGGCCCTTGGGATGCGAGATCAGCCCCTCGAGTATTTCAATAGCTTTGTCTTGCTGAAAGCTATAATTATAATAGGCTCCTTGAATGATCGCATTGGACACATAGAGTTCATGATTGTCCTTCGGGTTGAGCAGTTGGTTGGAGGTGTTGAGGTAAATTAATAAGGTATCAAATGCGAGCTTTATTGGTTGGTATCGTTGGAGCGCTTCTTCCCGGGTATATTCTTTCGAAGTCAGGTCACGCTCGAAATTGCCGTAATTCGGCCCCCAGGTGATTTTTTCAAATTGGTTGGCAGCCAGTCGGTTGTAGGTTTTTGCCATCTCAAGGCTATCTCCTATCGCTGTAAAATATTTCAATGCTCGATTGAAATAGCTTTCCGCCAGGTAGTAACTTCGCGTAGCTCGAAAAGTTTCTCCGAGGTCTCTATAGGCTTGATGCAATTGGTAAGTAGAGTCCAGAGAGGAAAATATTTCTATTGCTGCGGACAATCTCTCCTCAGCTTTTTCTTTGTTTCCCCATTTTTTCCAAGCTCTACCACTTTCCCTAAAGGCTAAACCTTTTTTGAAAGTAATATTGATTGAATCTGCCAGACTTATTGCATTTTCAGCAAAAATTACGCAAAATTGAGCATTGACACTGTTTTCGGAAATGTTCAGAAAGTAGTCCAATCTATCATTAGGGGAGGAGATAGAATACGCGACCTGCAATAATGAATCGCGCTTGTTTTCAGTGTTTGCTGGATGCTGAGAACTTGCCTCATTGAATGCCAATGCGCACAGAAGTAAGATCAAGCATAATAAAAAAAGTTTCATTTAATAATTGAATTATAAAATCACGGTAAAATTGCTCCAATTGGGGGAGAGGGATCTTAGCGATTTGTCAATACATTTGTTTTTACGCTTTCAAATTAATGATTTGGCGAAAGATAAAGAAATATTTTGTTTATAAGGACGGTTTTGAAATGAGATAAAATAGTGAGATGATTATCATACTGGAATTTTCGATGAAACATTAGGAGGGATTTTAAGGTTATAAAGTATTAGTACCCTACTGTTGGATTACTCAATGTAAGGATAGAAAGTATTTCGGTCTATTTCATTGGTGTCAGCCAGGGGAATTGGTATTTTTGCGAAAATTATTTAAGCGATGGAATCTAAAGGAAGAGTTTTGGTAGCCATGAGTGGGGGCATAGACTCCACAGTTACTGCTATGATGTTACATGATGCGGGCTACGAAGTGATTGGTATTACCATGAAGACCTGGGATTATGCAAATTCCGGTGGCGGAGGAAAGGAAACAGGATGCTGCAGTCTGGACTCAATCAATGATGCCCGACAGGTATCTGTAGAATTGGGGTTTACTCATTTCATTGTAGATATAAGAGATGAGTTTGGCGATTATGTCATTGATAATTTCGTCGAGGAGTATATTGCCGGCAGGACCCCGAATCCCTGCATTCTTTGCAATACTCACATCAAATGGGATGCCCTCTTGAGGCGGGCCGATCAGTTGGATTGTGATTATATAGCGACGGGCCACTATGCTAAGATTAAGAAAGA
>Ga0307966_1001149_pt1 | contig 21046 bp, 16 predicted proteins | sample OrgLakmetagen646_FD_203141 | JGI IMG/M metagenome (GOLD analysis project Ga0307966, IMG submission 203141) | Saline water microbial communities from Organic Lake, Antarctica - #646 | ecosystem: Environmental > Aquatic > Non-marine Saline and Alkaline > Saline | place: Antarctica: Organic Lake... | reverse complement strand
CGACGACCGATTGAACTCACAGCACAAAAGAGCCAGTCAAATACATCGCACGTTATGTCTGCTATGGTTTAGGTTATCGGCTAGCTATCAAACACACTAATCTTAGTTATCAACTCTGCGCTTAAATGATAGCTGGCGGATAACCTCGCATGGACGAAACCGCGAGATGTTACCTCAGTGGGTTTATTGCTATGGGGATTTTGATGTTACCTTGGTGTGCGTTGTTCAGTTTTTTAGACAATATAAATTTTTTACTCTGCATTGATTGAGTAATCAGTCCCATTTCAGTCTGCTTTTTCTCCTTTTTTGAAGCCTAATCCGCCGTAATTCGCGCCGTTTTCATATCCAAGGCGAGTGATGACCTCACTGCATTTTTGCAATGATATCCACAAGCGTTCTTTTACACTATTTATTATCAGCATTCCTTCCTTGGTGGTGCGCGGCTAAGGTATAAAGGCTCTGTAATTGCTGAGACTGTCATTGTATTTTGACACGCATGACATTTAAATGGTACGTCATCATCGCTTGGTAAGGTGAGGCTTTCTTCAAGTTTCGGCATGACTAATAAACGTCGAGCTAATGCTAGTTTAGTCCGACTCGCCAGCAAACCAAAATGCCTAATGCGATGAAACCTGCTAGGCAATACATGCAGCATGAACCGGCGCATGAATTCCATGGTGCCCAGTTGCATCGTTTTGCGTTTAGCGCGGCCTTTTAGACGATAATCTTTGTAGGTAAAACTGACGTGTTGTTCATCCACCTTTGTCAGGCGACTATTAGCAATCGCGACGCGATGAGTATAACGTGAGAGATAGGCCAGCACTGCTTCTGGCCCTGCAAAGGGCTTTTTAGCATACACCACCCACTCTCTCGTTTGTTGCACATAGCACCATTTATCAAATAGCGCAGGCGTCACCAACTCGGCTATTTTTCCAAAACACTGTAAACGCCCTTCATCATAAAGCCGGCGTAGCCCTTCAACAAACAATCGCCGGAACAACCGAGACAGTACTTTAACGGGTAAAAAGAAGCCTTTTTTACATGATTGCCAATGACCTTTGTCATGACTTATGCCACCACCCGGCACAATACAATGCACATGCGGGTGATGCGTCATCGATGAGCCCCACGTATGCAATACCATAGTGGCACCAATGTCTGCACCAAGGTGCTTTTTATCGCGGGCGATAGTCATCAATGTTTGCGAAGCTGCGCTAAACAACAAGCCATAAACATCCGCTTTATTATAAAAAGCCAGTTGTGCCACTTCTGCTGGTAAGGTGAACACGACATGATAATAATCAACCGATAGCAGTTGCGACTGCCTTGCTTCAAGCCAACGTTTCGCGGCTGATGATTGGCACTTTGGACAATGACGATTACGGCAAGAGTTATAAGCAATCGTATCCGTTTCACAATGTGAACAGTGCAATTGATGCCCACCTAACTGGGCACTGCGACAGCGTGTAATCGCCGATATCACTTTTAACTGTTCAAGGCTTAAATGCCCTTTTTCAGTTCGCTTGTATCGAGGAGCATTATCTCGGAAGATATCCCCCACCTCCAATGCTGGGCGAGCCACCATCGCCAACTCATGTTTCGCTCCCTAATCGGTCCAATGGGCTTGTAACGCTCACTAATAGCTTAGTGGCGACTTGCGTATACAACGCGGTTGTTTCCAATTTGCTGTGTCCCAACAGCGTTTGAATAATACGGACATCTACTTTTTCATCGAGCAAGTGCGTAGCAAAGCTATGACGAAGCGTGTGCATTGATACACGCTTCTCTATCTTCGCTTTACTAGCAGCATGTTTACAGGCACGACTTAATTGACGGGTCGATATGGGATTAATCGGGTGACGACCGGGAAACAACCAACCGCCTTTTAGCATCAGTCCTTTTTCATTCGCATAATGCCACCACTTTCGTAATTCTTTTAATAAAACGGGAGACAGCATCGCTAGCCTATCTTTACTTCCTTTACCTTGCTCGACCTTCAATACCATCTGTTTACTATCAATATCGCTTATCTTTAGCGCGGCGACTTCGGCAATTCGCAATCCAGAGCCGTAGGCAACTGATAATGCCGTGCGGTATTTGAGATGACTGGTAGCGTCAATGAGTCGCTTTACTTCTTCTGGACTTAAGATCTGAGGTAGCTTGCGCGGCAGGCGGGCCCTAGTAAGGCTGACAAGGGCTTGGGGGCGCTTGAGCGTTTTACCATATAGAAATTGCAAGCCAGAAAGCGTGGAATTAACTGTACCACTGGATGCACCTTCTTTTAACATGGCAAGTTGAAATTGTCTTAACTCTTCAGCGGTTGCAGTGGCGGGGGAATGATTAAGATATCTTGCTAACCTAGCAATTGCACGGATGTAAGTTGTTTGTGTTTTTTGGCTGAGGTTACGCATGTTCATATCGCTGACCATGCGTTGGCGAAGGGGACTAATAGCTTCATTGAGCTGAATCATGATGTTTCTCCTAAGTAAGTTAGGGGCAAAATGCCCTTACTTAGCTTAGTGCGAGAAAACAATACTCAGTAATTTATGGTGGTGAAACGGGTGTCATACCGCGGTAGCGGTTTAGTCCATGGGCCTGAAACCTGCTCAAAACTACTTTATTACTTCCGCCTCAAAATAGTCCAATTTTTCCACAAGCTCAATGACCATAAATGGCAAAAACCAGTCGAACGGCGTGTTCAATTTAGTTGTGCGAGTTTCAAACATTAATTCCCAGTTTCAAACTTTAATATGCTCGTACACTTATGTTTTAAGGCTCCAAACTCCTACTCAACTGTCACACTCTTAGCCAAGTTGCGGGGTTGATCTACATCCGTACCTTTTATCAAAGCTACGTAGTAAGACAATAGCTGCAAAGGAATGGTATATACAATTGGTGCAATGGCTTCAGAGCAATGAGGCACGTCTACTACGCGCATGGTTTCGTCTGACTCAAAGTGGGCGTCTTTGTCGGCAAACACGTACATGATGCCGCCGCGAGCGCGCACTTCTTCTACATTCGACTGTAACTTTTCAAGGAGCTCATTGTTCGGGGCGACCACAATGACTGGCATGTCGGCGTCTATTAGTGCTAACGGGCCGTGTTTTAGCTCGCCTGAGGCGTATGCTTCGGCGTGTATATACGATATTTCTTTGAGTTTTAGCGCGCCTTCCATCGCAATAGGATATTGGTCGCCGCGACCCAAAAATAAACTATGGTGCTTATCTGAGAATTCTTCTGCTAAGTCGTCTATTTCTTTTGCTAACAACAAGGTTTCTTCTAACTTAGCAGGTAGCTCAGTGAGGCCTTGTAAAATACTAGTGCGTTGCTTATCGCTCATGCCTTTTTGTTTACCCATGGCTAGCACTAACATTAAAAAGCCAGCTAGTTGAGTGGTAAACGCTTTGGTGGATGCAACGCCAATTTCAGCGCCAGCTCTGGTCATAAACGACAGCGCTGACTCACGCACCAAAGACGATCCGTCTACGTTACAAATCGCTAAGCTCGACATGTACCCGCTTTCTTTAGCAAGTTTGAGGGCGGCTAAAGTATCGGCTGTCTCACCAGATTGTGAGATAGTAATGAGTAAGCTGTTTGGCTTCACTACCGACTTGCGGTATCTAAACTCCGATGCAATTTCAACATCGCACGAAACACCAGCGTAGGCTTCTAACCAATAACGCGCAGTCATACCGGCATGATAACTAGTGCCACATGCAATAATTTTAACGTGCTCGGTTTTCGCAAAAATCTCATCTGAACCGCGACCAAAAATATCCGGCTCTACGCCATCTAGACTCACGCGTCCTTGTAGGGTATTGCGAATAACGCTAGGTTGCTCGTAAATCTCTTTGAGCATGTAATGCCGGTAGCCGGCTTTGTCGCCTGCATCATGCTCAACATTAGACTCCATAACATCGCGCTCAACTTCGTTGCCTTGAGCATCTATAATACGAACCGAGTTGCGCGTAATTTCTGCAACGTCACCCTCTTCTAAAAATATGAAGCGGCGGGTTACAGGTAGTAGCGCCATTTGGTCTGAGGCAATAAAGTTTTCGCCGATACCTAAACCAATCACTAATGGTGAGCCTGAGCGGGCCACGACCATAGTCGATGGGTCGTGTTTATCAACAATCACGGTGCCATAGGCCCCATGGAATGTTTTTACAGCGCTTAATACCGCTTCAAGTAAAGACGTTGTGTTTTCTCTAATATCGGCAACCGTGTGAGCAATAGTTTCGGTGTCAGTATCTGAGTCAAAGCGATAGCCTTTATTAGAAAGCTGTTCACGCAAAGCTTTGTGATTTTCAATAATACCGTTATGCACCACAGCAAATCGTTCACTGCTTACATGAGGGTGAGCATTAGCTTCAGTTACGCCGCCATGGGTTGCCCAGCGGGTGTGTGCAATACCCGTGCTGCCTAAGCCATTTTTATCATTTATTGCATCGCTTAAGGCTTTTACTTTGCCTATGCGGCGAATGATGTTGAGCTGACTATCATGAATGAGGGCTACGCCCGCGGAGTCGTAACCACGATATTCTAAACGGCGTAAACCTTCTAACAAGATTTGAACGACATTACGCTCTGCTACTGCACCTACTATTCCACACATATAATAACTTCCAAATATCTATTTTTTGCTGGGCTTTTGCCAGCCAGAAATGTTTCGTTGTTTGCCTCGAGCAATCGCTAAGTGCTCTGAGTCTACAGATTTTGTAATGGTGCTACCGGCGCCAATAGTCACGCCTTCGCCTATTACCAAGGGAGCGACTAGAGACGAATTAGAACCCACAAAAACACCGTCATGGATCTCGGTTTTAAATTTATTTACGCCGTCGTAATTGCAAGTGATGGTACCCGCGCCAATATTTACGCCCTCGCCAATATGTGCATCACCAATATAGCTTAAGTGATTCACCTTAGAGCCTTTGCCTACTTGCGTCTTTTTAACTTCAACAAAGTTACCAATTTTTACTGCTTGCTGCAGGTGAGTGCCGGGGCGTAAGCGAGCATAAGGGCCAATTTGGCAATCTGCGCCAATCACTGACTCTTGAATATGCGAAAATGCTTCTATCTGCGCACCGTCTCCAATTTCACAATCTTTTAGCACGCAGTTAGGTCCAATGCTGACATTGTCTGCTAGTACCACTTTTCCTTCAAACACCGCGTTAATGTCGATACTAACATCGCGACCAACAATAAGCTCACCGCGCACGTCTATGCGACTCGGATCAGCTAAACGCACTCCCTCAACCATTAAGCTTTCAGCTTGTTTTAATTGAAACGCACGCTCTAAAGACGCAAGTTGCATACGGTTATTAATGCCTTCTACTTCTCTGGCCCAAACCGGCTGTGCAGACTGTACTTTTTTGCCCTCTGCGGCAGCCATGGCGATAACGTCCGTAAGATAATACTCGCTTTGAGCATTGTTGTTAGATAGCTGGCCTAACCATCGCTTTAAGTCACTGCCCGACATAATCATCATGCCAGTGTTAATTTCAGTAATTTGCTTTTGCGCTTCGCTGGCATCTTTATGCTCAACAATGGCGGTAATATTGTCACCTTCGCGTACAATCCTACCCATGCCGGTAGGATCATCAAGATTGACGGTAAGTAAGGCTAGCTCACATTGCTTTTTAACGTCAACTAAACGCTCTAGGGTTTGTGCCGATACTAGAGGCGCGTCACCCACTAAAATGAGCACGTCTTCATCGTCATCGATAAAGGGCTCAGCTTGCTTTACCGCGTGACCCGTACCTAATTGCTCTGCTTGCAAACACCAGCTAAGTTTATGGGCACTTAAGGCCGATTTAAGTTGCTCCGCGCCGTGGCCATAAACAAGGTGAATGTTATCGCAGTGAATGCTTTTAACGGTATCGATGATGTGTTCAACAATCGGTTTATTTGCAAGGGTATGTAGGACTTTGGGTAAGTCTGACTTCATTCTGGTGCCTTTCCCTGCTGCCAAAATGATTACGGATAATGCCATTTTTAATCCTCAAAAATTTAATCGCGAAATTGTAACTAAGCTACCGACGTTTGTCAGTATGTTTCAGGCTGTGTACTTATGTTTTATAGCGCTGCCTTGTTGGCCTTTTCTTTATTGGTTTTTTTTAGGCGCTTTAAAATAGACCATGCATTGGTTGCCATCATAACGCCTAATAGAATTAAGCTACCGCCTACAATAGACTGCAGGGACAATACTTCATCTAGTATTACAACACCCCAAAATATGCCAAACAAGGGTACTAAATAGCCCACCGTCATAGCTCTAGATGCGCCAATTTTGGCGATTAAATCAAAATACATAACATAGGCAATACCGGTGCACAAAAACGCTAAGGTGAGGGCTTTTATCCATGCACTTTGGCTTGGCATCGTTTCGGGGAGGTTCATCAACGCAAAGGGCAGCAGAACAACTGCGGCGAACATTTGACTACCTGCGGCTAATACAAAGGGCTTAGCGGAGGCTAAATGTTTGCGCAAATAGCTAGCGGTCATGCCGTAACAAAGAGTCGCAGCCAGTGCTGCGAATATGGGAAGTAGGGTAGCGAGCGCATCCTCATCGCCGGTCAATTTTTGCTCCAGAGAAATGATCACGACTCCAACAAAGCCAAAGCCGATTCCCAAAACACCCTTCCAGCCAATCGATTCTTTCAAATATAGGTAAGCGATTAGTACACCGAACATAGGTGCCATCGCATTTAAAATTGCAGCTAGCCCCGCATCAAGGTGCAGTAAGGCATAGTTGAACAAACAAAAGGGGACCGCGGTATTTACCACACCCACTAGCAGCAACTTTGGCCAATACTCAAGCAACTCACCGCCTTGGCGTTTTAAAAGCACCAAGGGCATAAGACACAATGTGGCCGCTAAAGCGCGCAGCTCTACCAAGGCAAATACACCAAAGGCGGGAACGGCTTCTTTCATTAGCATAAAAGAAGCGCCCCAAATTGCGCCTAATAGCAGCAATTCGGCAAATTCAGATGCTTTCAATTAATTATTCTCAAGGGCAAGTAAGTAAGATTTTCGATTCATACCACCAGCGTAACCGGTTAATGTACCATTTGAGCCTATTATTCTATGGCATGGCACCACAATAGCAATGGGATTTTTACCATTTGCTGCACCAACAGCCCTGCAAGCTTTAGGATTACCTACGTTTGTTGCTATATCTAAATAAGACGCGGTTTGACCATATTCGATATTACACAATGCCGCCCAAACTCCTTGCTGAAAGTTTGTTCCTTTTGCGGCTAAAGGTAACTGAAAATGTTTGCGCTTTTGCGCAAAATATTCACTCAATTGAACTGCTGCGAGCTTTGTCAGGGGGTTCTCGTCAGGCTCAAGAGCATCCTCTGCAAAAGCGATAGAAACAATACCTTCATCGTTTGCGTGAATATGAACGTAGCCTAAATCGGTATGAATTTGGCTAGTATGTAGTTGCATGAAATTATTCATGAGGATAAATTCCATAGTGAGAAGGTTAGGTAGCTGCGCCAAGGCGCACATTCGTTAGGCGCTATTATTTGTCCATCGTCTGCTAAGGCTTGGATACGCTGGCGAATCACAAGGTCGGTATGTAACCAAACATCAGGGTTATCGTTAGCACGCAAATTCACGTAATTGACCGTCCATGGACCAATACCTTTAATAGCCAGCCATTGCTCAAAATCTGCGTCAGGCTCATCATGCATAAGTTGAGCGAAGCTACGCAAGGCATTTTTTCGTGTTTGCGGAAGCTTTATGCAATCTAGGTCAGACGCAGCAAGCACTCCCGGAGAGACAAAGGCTTGCCCATTGGGCGATAAAGCTGCATGCAATTTATTGACCTGACTAATTGCTGCGGTCACCGAAACCTGTTGACCTAAAATAGCGCGCACCCCTGCCTCAAAGCGACAGCATATACCTGGTATGCGCAGACCTGCCTGTATTTGTGATTTACCTAATCCGCTGGCTTGCAATGCAGGTGTTATTACCGAGGGCTTAGCGTCAATATCTAATATCCGTGAAGCCATCACAATAATACGCGGCGTATGATCTACAAAGTCGTGGCTAAACGAAAGCTCAAAATGACTTTGAGTAGGTACATATTGCATCGTCACGCGCACTTCATCGCCCTCGATATTGAATACTTTTGTAAACGAGTCCTCACTAATGCTCTCATTACCTTGAATTAAACGCTTAGCAAAAAAATCTCTCAGTGCCGGCCAGTCATAAGGTGCTTGATAATTAAGCTTAAGCGCAATATCGCTGCTGTTAGAGGGTTGCTCTTGTTCTGGCGTTAACATCTTCATCCAATTAGTGGTATGCTTTGAAATTGATTACAAGTGTACGTCAACAACAATAAAAAACACCTTGTTTTCGAAACTGATTGTTTTACATTTAGATTATACTAACAGGCTACTAACTAACGCCGAGAACAACAAAAAGAGTTGCATGAACCGAACAACCAATCCCTTTATATTTGCCCTCTGTTGTGCATTGCTGTTGCCATTATCAGTAAAAGCACAAATGACATGGGTTAACGACTTTGCCAACACCGTAAGGCAAGAGGCTGCGGATCGTAATATTCCGGGTTTTATTTTTGTAGTGGTTGAAAAAGACAAACCCGCAAAATTTTATACCTTTGGGAAGACCGAAAAGCGAGGCCAAGCAATAACAGCAGATACAGTCTTCAGACTAGCCTCAGTTTCAAAAACCTTTACCGCTACGCTTATGGCCGCTGAAAACCCATTGGCGTCTGCTATTAATTGGCAAAGTCCGATAACAACGCTTACGCCCGAATATAATTTTGATAAATATCCCGATAAACCGTTGTTGCTCCGTCATATCGTAGGGCAATCAACGGGGTTTATGCCCAACGCTTATGACAATTTAATTGAAGCAAACTACAATCGTAAACGCGTATTGAGAGAACTCACGGAACTCGACCCATTGTGCCAACCAGGCTATTGCTACACTTATCAAAACGCACTTTTTGGGGTTATTGAAGAACATTATGCCCGCCGAGGAACATCGTTTGCAGATGAGATGAACAGACATCTATTTAAACCTCTAAAAATGTCCTCGAGTATAGGTAGGCAAGCACTTGAGTCATCTAAAAGTTGGGCCAAGCCGCATGCTGCGATTGCAAGAAATCGCTGGTCGAAAGTACGGGTTAAAGATGACTATTATCGTTTTGCACCCGCTGCCGGCATTAATGCAAGCGCATCTGATATGGAAATTTGGCTCCGGGCCATGTTGCTTGAATACCCAGAGGTGGTCAGTGCAGAAATGGTGACCGAAATGACCTTGCCACGCGTACAAACAAAGAACGAGATGCGCCGTAGAGGCTGGCGAAAGCATCTGAAAAGTGCCCATTATGGCCTAGGTTGGAGAGTCTATAACTTTGATAATATTCAACTTAATTATCATGGTGGTTGGGTTCAAGGTTATCGAGCTGACGTGTCGTTTTCACCCGACTTAGGAATTGGCTATGCCTTTTTGATGAACGCTGAAAGTAACTTGATCAACGAAGTGACCGCCGATTTTTGGGCCAAAGTCGTCGCCAATCAGAAGCCTTAACAAATTGAGTAATCAGCCGATATATAGCTGCACAAAAAATTTATTAGAACACGTTCTCAGGTGACGCTTTGATTTACAATAAAGACAGTATATTTCAAGACAAAAGCGTCTCGCAACGCACCCGAACTGACGTCATCGATTTATTGTTTGCACCGTCGAGCAGTGTGTTGCTCGCACATTTTTATACGGTAAGTATTTTTGGCTATTGGTTATATGAACAGGTAGCCAACCGTTCTCTATTTATTTGGTTAGCAACCTCTGCCGTCATCATGATTTCAAGGTTTGCGCTTTCTGTATTTTACCAACGTTATAAAAACGTCAAATTCAGTCAGCGTACATGGCTAGTGGTATGGACAATTCTGACAGTTTCTTGTTCGCTGTCATACGCTTATGCCGCAATTATACTCACTCCACTCGACTCACCAGCGGCATTTTTCGCAGTTGGTTTGTTAGTCTTTGGCATATGTGGCGCTACCACAGTGAGCTATGCTGCGAGCATTTACGCAATTTTATGCCTAATTTTGCCAATATCTGTAATTACATCAACATACTTTATATTTGTCTTAAGTGACAAAACAGCAATGGTGGCAGGCACTGCTATCATTACGTTTACTGGAATTTTGCTCTCATTGATACGTGGCGTAAATAAAGCCTTTGTGAAGTCAATTGCATTAAATTATCAAAATCAGCGAGAGATTGAGAAAAGGAAACTAGTTGAACGGCAACTCTACGATATTTCACGCAGAGACTCACTCACCAGTCTATTTAATCGACGCTACTTTGATGAAGTGCTGGAAACTGAGCTGGGCCGAGCCTATCGTGGGCACACTGCGCTTTCCTTGGTGATGCTAGATGTCGATTACTTTAAAGAATATAACGACCACTACGGTCATGTTGCTGGTGATAACTGTCTCATTGAAGTAGCACAGCTGATAGAGCAACAAGCTAACCGAAAAGGAGACCTTGTCGCTCGTTATGGTGGCGAAGAATTTGCAGTCATCTTACCCGGTATTGACGCCAATGGAGCCTTGGCCTTTGCGCAACGTTTACAAACATATATCGAACAAAAGAAGTTAGAACATAGCGCAACAAAACTTACCACTTTGAAGAGTGTCACCATAAGTGCTGGCGTCACAACCGTGATCCCATTGATGAAGCATTCTCCAGATAAAATTATAGAACAAGCTGATACAGCTTTATATCAGGCTAAAAAAGAAGGCCGCAATCGAGTCAAAGCCTTTGCTTCTATAGGCTTTGACCAAGACCTTGCGTAAGTTACGACTAAAACCTACATTTACACTAAAATGATAGGGCCTAATTATCGGTATTTAGATAAGTATAGCCAGCTAGGCAATGTTCGTAAAAGTCACTCCATTTGACCCCTTCCCTTGGCTTAATATTGCCTGCTGAAACTTCTTTATCAATTATCTTTTTGACATCAAGTGCCATTGCGCTTGGGTGGTACTGCATAACCGACAATACGTGCTCAACACTTGAACCACGCACAAACTCCTCAATGTAAAAGTCTTCTGGATCGTCGTCATGACTAAAAATATGCACTTCGTTCAAACGTCCAAATAAGTTATGCATATCACCCATTACATCTTGATAGGCACCGGTCAAAAACAAACCAAGATAGAAAGGTTCTCCCGGAGTGATTTTAGGCATTGGTAATACATGGTCGATGGCCTGATCAATAACAAACTTATCAATTTTACCGTCACTATCGCAAGTGATGTCTACTAGCGAACCATCATTCACAGGCGCTTCATTCAATCCTGTAATGGGTACTACTGGGAGTATTTGGTCAATCGCCCAGCTATCTACTGCTGATTGAAAAATTGAAAAATTACATAAGTACTGAGACGATAAAGAAAAGTCTAGTGATTGCACTTCTTCGGGCACAAAATCTGCTTTACTGTAAAGATGCTTTACTTTGCGCATGATTTGCCAATAGAGCGTTTCTATTTTGCCTAGCTCTTCTAGGCTGATCACGCGCAGCTTGAAGGCGTCAGACGCTTGCTCTTTATATTGAGTTGCATCGTTGTACACTTCTTGTAAATTTACATCAGCAGACACGTACACAGATAAATCGCGAAGATTCTTTAACAAGATATGGTCATTGTCACCGGCAGATGTATCAATCTGAGCGCCATCTGGTTTTATTTCACCCACTACTTCGGTGATTACACAACTATGGTGTGCAGTAATTGCCCTGCCACTCTCAGTCACAATATGAGGATGTGGCACACCTTCTAAGTCGCACACTTCACGCATGCCGTAGATAACATCCGCCACATACTCTTTTACGCTATAATTTCGCGAAGAATCAGCGGTAGATTTACTACCATCATAATCGATACCAAGTCCACCGCCCACATCCACATACTCAAGTGGGAAGCCCATTTTTACTAACTCAGAATAAATCCGTGCGCTTTCATTCACCGCGTCTTTAATGGCGCGAATTTCAGGTAGTTGAGAGCCGATATGGAAGTGCAAAAGCTTAAGGGTGTCAGTCATACCCTCTTTTTCAAGCAAGCGAGCAGACTTTATGATTTCTGAAATATTTAAGCCAAATTTAGCACGTTCACCGCTAGAGCCCTTCCAGCGACCTTGGCCTTTTGACTGCATCTTGGCACGCAAGCCAATGATAGGGGATATGTCCATTTTTTTAGACACTTTGATGAGCATGGTCAATTCACTGAACTTTTCAATCACCACGACCACTTTGCGGCCGAGCTTACGCCCTAATAGTGCCAGCTTGATAAACTCTTCATCTTTATACCCATTAAGAATGGTTAAAGAGTTCACGTTAGTATTCATAGCAAGCACAGCAAGTAGCTCTGGTTTTGAGCCAGCTTCTAATCCGTAGTCGTAGGGCTGGCCTGCATCTACTATCTCTTCAACTACTTCACGCATTTGGTTAACTTTAATCGGGTAAACGCCACGGTAATTACCGCTATAATTCGCCTCAGCAATCACTTCTTTAAACGTTTCGTTTAGAGTAATAACCTGCGAGCGCAATACATCGTGAAAGCGCACAACCACTGGAAACTGGATGTTTTCTTGGCGTATTTCATCGATAACCGCCTTCATATCAATGCGAACGTCGTTGCGATGAGGTTCAGGAATTACGTGGATGTTGCCATTTTGACCAATTTCAAAATAACCACCGCCCCAACTTGAAACGCCATATACTCGTTCAGCGTCTTCGATAGTCCATTCACTCTCACCAGATTGCTGTCTTTGACTCATTGCCCCACCATTGATTTTTAGGCTACGTTTTAGGAGCTGTATTATAGCTATTGATGACTATCATGCTAGTTTTGTGCACTTTTAACTGAAAATAGTTGGCAATAATTTACAGTGTTAAAAAAAAGTTAACAGTATTGCGCCAAATTTGTTTGCTCGTTGATATGCGCTAGTGTACGGTTAAGCTAAGGCCTATATATATGATATGCAATTTTAGGGATCGTTGATTAAATATAAAGGTAAGGCAACATGGACTTAGTAGCAGATAAAACCGAACCACAAACGCATCGGATCATGGTCATCGACAACAGCGACGTGGCGCAAAAACAATATTTTTCTGAGCTCGCACAGCATTTTATTGTGTCTTTTATCCCTACAACTGACCAAGCTTGGGAGCTACTTAACCGAGCACCGCTGCCCGACGCTATTATACTAGATATCGCTATTTCAAATGACATCACCTCAAATGAGGATGGGCTGCAGTTTTGTCACCGAATAAAAGAAAATCCCTATTTTAATGATATTCCTATCGTATTTTTATCCGCTTTAACAGACCCAGCAGTCAGAACCAAAGCATTTGAATTAGGCTGCGCTGATTTTGTTTCTAAGCCGCCAGTCATGAGCGAACTATTTGCTCGCCTTAATCACCACATTTATCAATACCATAAAACTAAGAAACTCGAATCCTTGATATTTATTGACCCTCTCACTCACTTGCCTAATGCTGCAAAGTTTAATGAGGTATTAAATCAAGAGTGGTCGCGCTGCGCTCGCTATTGGCATCATTTAGCGCTAATTTTAGTGCAGATTAATAGTATGGCGCTGATCAAAAAAGAGTATGGTGTAGATGAATACTATGCCATTACCGCCAGCATCGCCGATGATTTATGTAGCGTTGGCGCCAGACCAGGCGACCTATTTGCTTCAATTGATAATAACACCTTTGCGCTGTTGCTTTCTGACTGCAGCATTGAAGGCGCTGAACTGAAAGTTGCACAAATTCGGCGTAAGTTTGACCACCCTAATTTCATGAGCAAGCATCAAGCGGCAGGGAAGACGATTGATTGTACTTTAGCGTACACAGTTGCGGCGCCAGCCGGTGGGTCATCAAGCCAAGAGCTATTGCTTACCACTCAAGAATTATTAATGCAGCATGAACAGGACCCGTCAAATAGCGTCTTTAGTACACCTAATATTCTTGGTATTGATGGTATGACGCAAAGCGCTAACCTCTAATTTTAAATCCTTGGGCGTCTATCGGATAATCATTTGCATAGCAGGGAGCAAATCTACTTGTGCAATAAACAGGGGGGTTTGTTGGTTCACGTAAGCAAAGCAAATGAACCTTTGTATACCAGACTCTAAAATTTGAGGCTGTTTTATCAGGATATGCATTGCATCGTTACTGCGTAATTCTTTTAACTGCACTTTATCCATACTTAAATGCTGCGAAGTATATACTAGCGGATTTTTAATTAAGTCATGACTCGCGGCTTGAGCTCTCTCCAATAAAGCCGAAGACAGTAACGACAATGGGTACATTTGTGGAAACGTAACCTTATTCGCAAACTCATCTATATAACTTGTTTGATCAGCAAAAGCGCTCAACAAGAAGTTTTTAGCATTGCCTACAATCATCCACTTTCGCTTCAAAAAGTATTCGCCGTCAGCAATAAAAGAACGGTCTTTGGCCTCTTTGAGTTCAGATAATGTTAACTCTGGAAACTCTGGTGTTAAGGTAGGGAATTCACCATCTCGTTTAAAGCCAATAATAGCCGGCTTGTCATTTGCCTTTAAACATACTCTGGTAGAGTATTGCTTACCATTTTCGTTGTGGGTAAGGCGGCCCTTTTTAATTTCCGCTTCAATCTTGTCACCCACCTTTACGCTGCGGGCAAATTTGAATTCAAAACTGCTAAATCTGAGCATGTCTACAGTAAGATGCGGACTGTTTTGCGGAATGTGAGTTTCAACAAAACAACCGAGTTGAAAACACAAAGCAATGGGGCCTTTGAAGGGATTGTTATTTACCCATGACCAACGGAACTGATCATGAAACAAACTAAAATCGTCCGTTGAGTTGCGTGCCATATCTATATGCACTTGCGAAAGGGTATACATTTGGCCTCCATCGGACAATAACAAACAAGGTATTGCGTGACTAACACGCATCTATATCTAGTTATCGTACAAAAGTGGCCTTAGCTTAAGGATTAATCACCAGTTAGCAGTCGCTTCGCTTTCATATAAGCGCCACACAAAGCCAGCTCCAATACTGTAGGTAACATCATCTTCAAATAAAGGACTGTCTTCGTTTGCAGCGCCAGTGTGTAAACGCAAGGAACCGCCTAGAAAACCGCGTATATTTTTGCGGATGGGAAAAGAAAAACCAACGCTAAGCTGTGCCCCCAAATAACCGCCTGTAGCATCAAACGCTGCGCGCTGCTCGGTAGCAAACGCATTATCAACCTCGTAGAAGTAGTCATGCAAATCCTCACTTGCAAAGACTAAACTTAGCGAGGCATTTAATCCGGTACTCTTAAATAAGGTGCCGCGCTGCTGATATGATAACTCAGGTTCAAACACATAGCCTCGATCATCTATGCGCTCAAAGTCAGTTGAAAAAACCGCTCGTGCTTGCAAGCGCAAATTTAAACGACCATTACCACCGCCTTCAAAGTCAAAGTCTTTAACTCGATAAACCAGCTGTGGACCAACCTCAAATAAGAAATCGAGCTCTGGCATACCCTCTCGCGCTGTATTGTCATCGCTATCAGCAGAAAAGGCGCCACCAAATGAAAAATCTATTTCAAAGTCTTCATCTTCGAACACAACAGCACGAGCGCCACCTCCTCCACCCACTCTGAAAACGTCGCCCCGATATATTATATAAGGTGCAGCTAAGGCAATAAAATTGCGTTCGCTGGAAGCAGGATAATTAGGCACTGATACAAAACCGCCTCCGGCACCAAACTCCCACAAGGGTTGCAGTTCATCAGAGGCTTCAAACCCAGTAAGGTCTCGGTCTGGAGATTCTGTGTTTGTGGCATTCACAGTAGAAGGTAATGCTAATAACACGCCGCAAACGGCAGTCATTATAAACTTATGATTAAGGGCCATATTTTTCCATCGGTTCAGACAATACAATGATCTATACCGAAGATAGCCAGAAAAGGCGCACTTATTAAGCTTTCAGCATTTATGTATAGGTATAAATGACTACCAAGTACCCTTATTTTCCATCGACGCCCAAGGCTCCGCTGGTGCTAAGGCATCCCCGGCTTGCAGTAACTCTATGGATATTCCATCGGGTGATTTTACGAAGGCCATATGTCCGTCTCTGGGCGGACGTAAAATATCAACTCCACCTTCCATTAAACTAGCGCATAAGCCGTAAATATCATCCACACGATAGGCTAAATGGCCGAAGGCTCTACCATTGTCATAATCATCAGTATTGTCCCAATTATGGGTTAGCTCAATAAGGGGAGCTTTGCGCTCTTTTGCGAGCTCTACGTCGTTAGGCGCCGATAAAAACACTAAGGTAAAACGTCCCTTATCACTTTCGTATCGGTTAACCTCAACTAAACCAAGCAAATCGCAAAAAAAGTGTAAGGTACTCGATAAGTCTTTCACTCTAATCATAGTATGAAGGTATTGCATCGTGACTCCTGAAGATTTTATGGTATTAGATAATAACAGCAGGCAAATCTAGCTCACCTACTGAGAAATACTGATGCTACATTATTGAGTAGGAGCAGAGCTTAGGGCTTGAGCCACAACTTCAATGCGGGCATGAAGATCATGCCCTAGGTCGGTTAGATACCCGCCGTCTTCTTTAGTAACAATGCCTTTTTCAAACAAGCGTTGCATAGCGGCTACAGACTCATCGCCTGCATCTTTATGAATTTTTAAGCCTTGCAACAAACTGTCACTAGGAAACTTTAAAATCAGATTGAGCTCTTCGGTAAGTGCATGATTAAACTGCATAGATAGACTTCCTGTAAAACGGATTGCAATGTATAAATACATACTAGCCTAGGAGATTTAATGTGTACAAGCGAAATCATGCATTTAGGCCAAAAGACTCAATTACAAAATAGCGCTTCGCCGTTTCCGCGCTCATGCACTTCGTCTTGATTGGTATCTTCACTCAATCTTACGCGCCCTTGCAAACTTACAAACAGGGCGCGAGTCAATTTAGGTTTATCCGCCTTAGAGCACACAATGATGGTAGCCGGACTGCCAATTATCCCATTTTCATAAAAGCGTAGGGCTCGCCGAGGGCCTTGCATGAGTACGCCCTTAGACGTTTGTGCAGTAGCATGCACAAGCACTTCATTATTATCTCGGATATCATTAAAATTTAGGTCAGAAAACAGCATTTTGGGTTGATTCCAATCACTGTAATCGCAATCTCGCATGTTAGCGGTAGGGCATAAACTAGTACTTGTATAGTTATCGATAGCGTTGTGACGTGTATAGCGCAGTACACTGCTCATGTGGTTTATCTGCGCAGTCACTCTACTTTTATCAATAATATCAGTGGCGCTTGGCACCACCGCGGTAAATAAAATTACCAAAACGGCCAAAGCGATCATCATCTCTAAGAGCGTCAGACCACATTGTTTAGAGGGGCATCCTTGCACTACATTCACATAAACTCCTTTTATGTAATACCGTTTTGGTGTGAACAATGATAAGTCAGTAAGAACGCCGATTTAACTGTACGCTGTGCCGGTTTATTATTATCAAATGAAATACACTGGCGATTGTGTAACACGCCTTTATTTGTTAGCTTTGCGGGCATCACACAACCCTATATCTCAAGAATTCAATTACCATGAAGCTTGCTGCGCTTATTCAGCCCAATAGTCGTGAACAAATCGATAGTCTATATCAGGCATTTGAGCGTCTTGATAAGTGCGAACAAAGTATATTGATGGTTTTATCCGTTATTTTTAAGCCTATTGGCATTTCAAAACTCACCGAGGTGATTGCGATCCTCATTGAGCAAGATGTGTTGCCAAACGCAAAAAAAGACTATGTGTTATCCATCGAACAACGAGAGAGTCTTACCACCTCAGGTTTATTAAAGCCGAGCCGCGACGGCCTGCAAGTCCATCCATTACTTGCCAACCGCATCATGCTTCAGATGAACAACTTACCAGCAGAACATGGCCTCATAACGCAGGGCCACGCGCGTAAAGAATCGCAGGGCAAAAGTAACCAGACCCTACTTGCGATTTTGTTAGCCGCAGAAGAAGTGGTACCCGTTATTAACAGTTACAGTTGGCAAAAAAAGGACGTTGACAACCATCGCTTAGTACGCGATTTCTACTATTTACATCAGCCTGAACGGATGGAAGAGGCCCTCGCCTTTAACAAGAATCCGCAATTAATTGATCACGCGCAAAACCGAGGTTTGGTTGAGCTGTTATTTTTACCTTTCACGCTAGATAGCTTTTTAGCCTTACCCAAAAGCATTCAATATCAGGCCTTTGCAAGCCTTTTTAGAGTCTTTGAAAGAGAGGGCGAGAGTGTTGATTATGCACTGAGCTTATTAGAGCAAGTTTGTATGACGCATCCAGAGCCAAGCGATGCTTTGTACAATGTTGATTGTCATCATTTGTTGGCGCAGCAGTATTTGTATCAGCTACGCCTAGACGATTTTTATCGAATTCAATCGGCCCAAGATAAATCTTGCTATGGCTTACAGTTACTTGGGGCCGCATGCTTTTTAAGCGGTGACAATAAGCTAGCCATTGCCTATTTTGAACAAGCCTTGGTGGCAAAAAACAAATTCAGTCGACGTAAAAAGCAATATTTACATGAGGTCTTAGGCTACTTTTATAAGCTAGCTCTTATAGTCCAAGCCAATCAAAGCGATGCTGCCTACTATACAACGGCCTTACAACAAGCAGAATTTGAGCAAAATGATCGTGCTTTAAAAAGTGATTTTGCTACCCTCGCGCACTGTTTAGTCAAACCTATTCTTAGCCTATCTTCAGGCAGTCAGTACACTAGTCATATTCAGTACAACAGCGTTAGCGAGAAGGTAGATTATTTATGCCATCAGCTCGACTATTTCACCTATTTACTGGCACAGGTGTGGTGCAATAATAAACAAGACGCTGGACTCGTAAAGCAAGCCCATAAGCACAAAGTGGCCTTTGAACAACTCTCCTACCCATTATTCGCGAGTTGGTGCGAGCAACTTACCCTAGCGTTAAGCCCGGCCGCAACAAAACTAGAAGAGCTTGAGGCTGATGCACCTCAACAACGTTTTCCAGGGCTCATTGAACTCGCTAATTTAATCAAGACCAAATCTCAGTGGGACGTGGCGCTAGATAAACTCATTGCGCTTAATCCTAGCAATTCTGAAAGCCCAAGCATTTCACCAAGCAAAGCGATTAAACCTATTCGTCTAATATGGGAGCTTCACGACGGCTTGACTTGTACGCTGCAAGGACGAGAGCAAAAATTAAGTAAGGCCGGATGGAGCAAGGGCCGCGTTGTATCACTTAAACGCCTAAAAACCGAAGTCGATTTACTCGATTATTTAAGTGATAGCGACAAGCGCATTTGTCGACATATTCGGGCTCATCAAGGTTGGGGTTATTATGCAAAAACCGAATATACCTTAGAAGGTTTAACGGCCTTAAACGCTGCGGTGGGCATTGATAATTTATACATCGCAGGTGACTTAGAACGGCCTATTGACTTGGTGAAGCGCGAACCCGAGCTAATTGTAAGCGAACAAGGCGAGCAACTGGTTTTGAGCATTGCTGATTTACCCGATGACCTGCTAGCCGATTATCAGGAGCAATCGAGCAACGCTAGAAAACAATCAGCTTACTCATTAAAATATGTTAACGGTAGTGAGTACCAACTTACTTTTTTTTCTCCAGAGCATATGAAAGTGGCTGAGATCATCGGTGAAGGTGGTCTGCTTATTCCTATTAGCGCCAAACAAAAAGCCTTAGATGGGATCTCTGCAATTGCACCTTTTTTAAATATTCAGTCGGATATTGCTGAGCTTGACACCGGTTTAGAAACGCGTGAGTGTGACCCAAATTTAATGGTTAACATTGAACCTACCAAAACCGGACTTGCCTTTACTTGCGTGGTCATGCCTTTTGGAGAACGCGGCCCCGCATTTAAACCTGGGCTAGGCAATGCGAGTTTAAGCACTGATATCAATGGTAAACGCATTGCTACTCAGCGCGATTTAGTGCGAGAACAAAATTTACTCGATGAGCTGGATAAAGCCTGTCCAGCCTTTTTACAGATGTCAGACAATAGCTTGCTACTTGATGACTTACAAAACGCCCTCGCTGCATTAGAAGAACTTGAAGATGCCATAAAACAAGCAAGGTTTAATTTAGTATTACGTTGGCCTAAAGGCAGAAAAATCAGCCTAACGAAAAAGCTCGAAAGTCAGCACTTACAGCTTTCATTAGGTAAAAAAAGTGAATGGTTTGATATTACAGGCGATCTGCATGTCAATGATGAAGAAGTCATTGAACTTCGTCGCTTGCTTGAATTAGTAAAGACCAGCAATGGGCGCTTTATTGAACTTGGTAGTGAGCAAATACTGGCTCTGTCAGACGAACTACGCCATAAACTTGATTTAATCAATCAGGTAACCGACGAGGGTAGTTTTCATCCCCTCGCGAGCTTACAAATTGAAGAGGCGACTTCCGGTATGCGCATGAAAACCTTACATGCGTGGGACGACCAAACCAAAAGAATGCATCAAGCTAATGACATTACGCCGGTCATTCCCTCTACCTTTCAGGCACTACTACGAGATTATCAAGTCGCTGGTTTTGATTGGGGCATGCGCCTCGCTCACTGGGGCGCAGGCGCTTGCTTAGCTGACGATATGGGCCTTGGTAAAACATTACAGGCCTTAGCCATATTATTAGCCCGCGCCAAGCAAGGTCCTAGTTTGGTCATTGCACCTACTTCAGTGTGTTTTAACTGGCAACAAGAGTCGCTTAAATTTAGTCCCACCTTAAACATAAAGTTGTTTGCCGACGCTACCAATACCATTGAGCGTGAAGTGTTATTAAACGAGTTGAAACCCTTTGACTGCGTGATCATAAGCTACGGATTACTGCAGCGCGAAAGTGAACTGCTCAAGCAAGTGCATTGGCATAGTATTGTGGCTGACGAAGCCCAGGCTTTAAAAAACCCTTTAGCAAAGCGTACTAAAGCG
>Ga0307966_1001148_pt1 | contig 21050 bp, 22 predicted proteins | sample OrgLakmetagen646_FD_203141 | JGI IMG/M metagenome (GOLD analysis project Ga0307966, IMG submission 203141) | Saline water microbial communities from Organic Lake, Antarctica - #646 | ecosystem: Environmental > Aquatic > Non-marine Saline and Alkaline > Saline | place: Antarctica: Organic Lake... | reverse complement strand
ATTCCCGCTGACCCGCAAATTTTTTCGGTGGCAGCGCAACAGGGAGGCCCCGATCCTCTGCTGCCAGGGTGAAGGCATCCAGCCAGGGCGACAACGCCTCTGCATTGTCCTGCTGATGCAGGAGCGTTCGGTAGCCATCGGATTCAACCGCTATCCAGGCAAGCGTCAGTGGACGATTAGCACCCCAGACTGGCGCACCAACAGACGCCAGGGCTTTATTAACACCGACTGCCCCGAAGGCCATTTGCAGGCGATTGCCGTTCTCCTCTGACCTCAGATACTGGAAGGACAGCAGCAGCGACTCAGCGTCATCCAACAGCGCCTGAACACCTTCCTGATTCAACACATCCCGGGTCCCGGATACCCTCACGAAAACCCGGCCCAAGCCTTCCGAATAGCCTTTGGCCAGATTTTCCGGTTGCGAACTCTCGACTGGCACTTCCACGGAATAAAGCCCGGGTACGGTGACGGCCGAAACCGGCCATGCAACTAACGACATCACCAGAAGGAAGGTGGCCGTACGAGCTACTCTTTGCGCTATTCCCATAGGTGTAATGCCTGAGCCGTGCATGAATCGTCCTGGAAATCTTTTGAATGGAGCCTAGGATACACCATGGTCCTGACTGAAAGTAGCAATCGGGGATTGCGGAATTTCAACAAACAATTGCATTTGGAGCCCTATCCCGCACCTGTTAAAATCCGCCGCATGGCTCACACCTCAACTTCACACCTCAACTGGTTAATCATTTCATGAGCGAAGACAAGCCCTCTCTCACCTATCGCGATGCAGGCGTCGACATTGATGCTGGCAATGAACTCGTCAGCCGGATCAAGAATACGGCCGCCAGAACCCGCCGGCCGGAAGTCCTCGGGGGCCTGGGTGGATTCGGCGCCATGGTGGCCATTCCACCGGGCTATCGTGAACCGGTGATGGTCTCCGGCACGGATGGCGTGGGAACCAAACTGCGCTTGGCCATGCAGCTTCAGAAACACGACACCATCGGCATCGATCTGGTGGCCATGTGCGTGAACGATCTGGTGGTTGGCGGCGCGGAACCGCTTTTCTTTTTGGATTATTACGCCACTGGTAAACTGAATGTTGATGTGGCGGTTCAGGTAGTCGAAGGCATCGGCCGGGGCTGCGAACTTGCCGGTTGTGCACTGGTGGGCGGCGAAACCGCTGAAATGCCCGGCATGTACGAAGGCGATGACTACGACCTGGCAGGCTTCTGCGTGGGCATTGCCGAACGCAGTGAAATCATTGACGGCAGCCGCGCTCAGCCCGGCGATGCACTGCTGGCTATTGGTTCTTCGGGGCCACACTCCAACGGATATTCTCTGATCCGGAAAATCCTTGAGGTCAGCGAAGCCGACCTTGATCAAAGCATTGCCGGAACCACTCTCGCAAACGCCCTGATGGAACCCACACGCATCTACGTGAAGAACTTGCTGCAGCTGATCAAGGAAGTAGACGTGCGGGCACTGTCCCATATTACCGGCGGCGGACTTCCTGAAAACATCCCGCGCGTTCTGCCTGACGGCACCATTGCCGCGATTGATACGTCCAGCTGGAAACTACCCGCCGTGTTCGAGTGGCTGAAAAACGCGGGCGGTGTTGCCAGTGAAGAGATGTACCGTACGTTTAACTGCGGCATTGGCATGGTGGTCTGCGTACCCGCTAACCAAAAAGATCTTGCACTGGACACTCTTTCGGCACTTGGCGAGAGCGCCTGGCAGGTAGGCGTTCTAGAGGCCAACGATGACAGTTCAGCGTCCGCATCCGTGCGCTATGCACCGGGGCTGCTAACGGTATGAAGGCAAATCCGGTAGACGCTCCACGCATTCTCGTACTTGCCTCCGGCACCGGAACCAACCTACAGGCGCTGATCGACGCCAGTCGGGAAAGGGACTTCCCGGGCCAGATCGTGGCTGTCGGTTGTAACCGACCCAACGCCTTCGCCCTCGAGCGGGCGGCACAGGCCAACATCGACCACTTTACGGTAGACCACACCCGCTGCGGCTCGCGGGAAGAATTCGACGGGCTGCTGATGGCGGAAATCCGTCGTCGCAACCCCGATTTCATCCTGCTGGCGGGCTTTATGCGAATTCTGACTACTGATTTCGTGCGCGCCCTGCGAGGCACCCTGCTGAATGTTCACCCCTCACTGCTGCCCCAATACACCGGCCTGAACACCTATCAGCGCGTGCTGGATGCAGGTGATGCCATGCATGGAACGTCCATCCATTTCGTGACTGAAGAGTTGGACGGTGGGCCGGTGATCGCTCAGGCTCAGGTTCAGGTTGCTAAAGACGATACCGCTGAAACTCTGGCCGAGAAAGTCCAAGCCAAAGAGCATCTGCTCTATCCGATCGTGGTTCGCTGGTTTTGCCAGGGCCGTATTCAGCTTGGTACTGACCATATCCTGTTTGACGGCCAACCGCTGAATCAACCGCTGGTTCTTCCCGATGAACCGGACACATCCGGCGCCTGATTAAACATATCGTCATCTAAGGGGCGTGTTGTACGCGTTATGCTGAAAATGTTGACGAATTCTGAACGGACGATCGCCATAATGAAATCCCCGCTTACTCTGCTGGTTCAATGCCTCCTGCTGACCGCCATGGTCGGCATTGCCTCGGCTAACGGGGCAGAATCTGAACCAGAGTCTGCACCTGCACCCCTGCTGCCGCTGGAAGTCAGTTACAACGCTTCTATGGAAAAAGGCATTGCATTGAGCGGCGACGCCCGTCGAAAGCTACAGGAGCGTGATGATGGCACCTGGCTCTACAACACCGCTGTGGATTCGTTCATAGCCGATATCGACGAATCCCTGGTCTTTCGTTGGAAAAACGGGCAGGTATTACCATTGCGCTACCGGTACCGCCTGTCGGGATTTCTGATCAAAGACCGCAAGCAGGCGATTGATTTTGACTGGGACAACCGCGTCGCAACCGGCCACTACCGGGGCAAGAAATTCTCATTGGCATTGGAAGACGGGGCACTCGATCCCATGGGATTTCAACTGCAACTACGTCGCGACATCAAGGCGGGGCAAAGGGAAATGACCTACCGCGTCATTGACAAGGGCAATTATGACACTGACCGTTTTGCCGTGCTTGATGAGGAAACCCTGAATAACAGTGGCGAAGGGATAGCAACCTTAAAAGCCGAAAAGGTCCGGGACAGCGACAGCAAACGTAAAACTCTGATGTGGTTTGCCACAGATCAGGATTATCTGCTGGTGCGGCTGCTACAGGTTGAACCAGACGGCAGCGAGTACGAGCTGAGCATTGACGAAGCCCGATTCAACCCCTGAGCGACTTCACTTCATCCGCAATGATCCGCAAGCCCTCGGCGACGCGGTCATCATCCTGGGAGTAGGTCACCCGCAGACATTCGTGCCGATGTTTCCAGTCATCTTCGGGCAGGCCCGGGAAAAAATAGTGCCCGGATACGACTAGGACACCCCGTGCCTTCAGACGCTGATAAAGTTCCAGGCTGGTTATGGGCAAACCCGGAAACCATAGCCACAGGAACATCGCACCCTCAGGCTTATGAACATACCAACGGCAGGAATCCTCGCCCATCGCCTCGCGGAATACCGCAACGGCTTTTTCCATTTTAGCCCGGTAAAACGGACAAACGACGTCCCGACTGAGAGATAAGATCTCCCCCGATTTCACCAACGGTTCTGCCAGCATGGCTCCGAAACTGCCGGTAGCCAGGTTCATGATCGCATTGATACTCGAAAGCGCCTTGATCACGGGCTCTGACGCAATCACGATGCCCGTTCTCGCCGCAGGCAGGCCGAGCTTGGACAGGCTCAGGCAAAGAATAATCTGGTCATTCCAGTGGGGCGTGGCGTCCACGAACATCAGGCTGGGAAACGGCATACCGTAGGCGCCGTCGACAATCAGCGGGATATCGTGCTGCCGGGCCAGCTCTTCCAGCCGGCTCAGCTCCTCATCGGTGATGACATTGCCGGTGGGGTTAGTGGGCCGGGATACGCAAATAGCGCCGGTTTCGTCAGTCACTTCCACTGCATCGAAGTCCACGCGGTACTTGAACTCATGGACATCACTAAACGAGATATTCGGCTGAACCGCGCGAAACAGACCCGGTTCGATGCCAGCATCGGCGTACCCGATGTATTCGGGGGCCAGAGGCAGCAGAATATGTTTGTGATGACCATCGCCGTAGCTGCCACCGAACATATTAAAAAGCATGAAAAAAGCAGCCTGGCTGCCATTGGTCAGCGCAATGTTTCCCGGCTTGAGACCCCAGTCATATTCACGGTTCAGCAATTCCACTAACGACGCAATGAACTGCTTCTCGCCCTGGGGCGGATCATATATGCCCACTACCCGTCGCACGTCGTCTTCACTCCGGCTCATGTCACCAAGTATCTGCTGAACCCGCTGCTGGATTTCGGGAATGTGGCCAGGGTTACCCCCGCCCATCATGATCATATCGTCACCTGAGGCAAGGGCGTTGCCCAGGTCGTCCATCAGTGAGGTGATGCCTGAGTCTGCGGTGAACTTCTGGCCGAAAGAGGAAAGTTTCATATCAGTCGCTCAGGGATATTCCGAGGTTGCTGACGCCATCGTTGGCCGCATCAACACGGATACGTCCGACAAACTGGGTGGTTGGCGTACGCTGGCGTTTGAAGGAAAGCACCAAATCCCGCTGAAAAACCTTGTCTTCTTTCATCAGCGGGTGCTGTTCCAGTAGCCGCACCAGTTCGTCGTCTTCCAGGCCTTCGCCCTCGGAAAGCTCGATGAAGTTCACCACCGAGGCAGTGGCCATCTGCGAGGCATCTGTTGCACGATGCTTCGACGGATTCAGCCGGTTTAACAGCGCCTGTTCCAGCAGCTGGCAGAAGTCGAACGCGGGATAGACACCATAGGCATCGTAGGCATTCACATCCGGAGAAAAACGTTCGAGTTTGACCAACAACTGCGGGACAACGGCTTCGGAGGCATCTTTTTGCAGCATTTCCCAACCGAGGTCGAGCAGTTGTCGCATTTTCGCGCCTGTTTTCAAGCCCATAGCATCCGCGAACAGCGCGTAGTTGGGGAATGAGCGCTCGGCCAGAGCCATCAGGAAGGTAAACTCGCGCCAACCCTGCAGCTGGGATACGGCTTTCAGAAACTGGTTGGCGTTCACGTCGAGGTGGCTCCGCTCATGTGTGTGGCGCTCATGTGCGAGGCTCTCATGTGCGAGGCAAAGTCACGCCTGTCTGGCCGAAGTACTTGCCGCCACGATCCTTGTAGCTGGTCGCACAGACTTCATCGGATTCGAAAAACAGCATCTGCGCCACGCCTTCGTTAGCGTAAATTTTGGCTGGCAGGTTGGTAGTGTTGGAAAACTCTAGCGTTACCTGCCCTTCCCACTCTGGCTCAAGCGGCGTGACGTTGACGATGATGCCGCAGCGAGCGTAAGTAGATTTGCCCAGGCAGATGGTCAGTACGCTGCGGGGAATCCGTAAATACTCCACCGTGCGGGCCAGCGCAAAGGAGTTGGGCGGGATAATGCAGACGTCACCGACGTAGTCTACGAAGCTATTTTCATCAAAATTCTTGGGGTCCACCGTGGCCGAGTGAACATTGGTGAAGATCTTAAATTCGTTGCTGCAACGCACGTCGTAGCCGTAGCTGGAGGTGCCGTAGGAAATGACCCGGCCTTTTTCGTTCTCGCGAACCTGATCGTGCTCAAAGGGCTCGATCATTCGATGTTCCTGGGCCATCCGGCGAATCCAGTGGTCGGACTTTATACTCATGGGAGGTGTCTCGTTTCCGTATAAAAAAGAGGCCGTAGTTTACCTGTTTGGCCTGAAGGTGTCGAAACTTTGACCACGCATTTTCCACCTTAACGGCGCGGGCTGGGGTTGGGGTTGGGGTTGGGGTTGGGGATAGACTCTGCACGCGGATCAGTGCTGAGTCACCGACAAACTGGAAATCGAACCTGTCAGATTTCTCTCTCTGGTGGACAGTTCAGCGCTTACCCGACGGGCGATGTCCTTGTAGCGCCTTGCCACTTCCGAATCCGGTTCGGCCGCGACCGAGGGCGTGCCGCCATCGGTCTGTTCGCGGATGGTGATGTGCAGCGGGAGTTGCCCAAGCAGCGTGGTGCCGTATTCTTCGGCGATGCGTGCGCCGCCGCCATGGCCGAACAAAGACTCTTCACGACCGCAATTGCTGCAAATATGCACGCTCATATTTTCGACGACGCCCACTACGGGAATGTCTAACTTGCGGAACATTTCGATGCCTTTCTTACCGTCCAACAAAGCGATGTCCTGGGGAGTGGTAACAATAACGGCGCCGGTAACCGGGACTTTCTGGGCGATGGTGAGCTGTATGTCGCCGGTGCCCGGGGGCATGTCCAGGATGAGGTAATCCAGCTCGTTCCACAGAGTCTGTTGCAGTAACTGCATGACGGCACCGCTGACCATGGGGCCGCGCCAAACCATGGGGGTTTTGTCAGTCGCCACAAAAGCCATGGAATTGGCCTGCAGGCCGTGGGCTTCTATGGGGACGAAGTATTTTTCTTCCCGGGTTTTCGGGCGCTTGCCTTTAGGTACGCCGAGCATCATTCCAATACTGGGGCCGTAGATGTCGGCGTCAAGAATGCCCACACGGGCACCTTCGGCGTGAAGTGCAAGCGCAAGATTGACCGCTGTGGTGGATTTACCAACACCACCCTTACCGGAAGCGACGGCGATGATGTTTTTCACACCCGGAACGGACTGGATGTCTTTCTCGCCCTTGTGGGAATGGATGCGCTGACTGACCAACACTTCCACACTCTTTACGCCGTCAATGCCATCGATGGCATTACTGACCAGTTCTTTTATGGCACCCGCGATGCCTTTTGATGCGTAAGGCAGTTCAATCGAAACGGTGACTTTGCCGGCGTCGTCGTCGACTTCCAGAGATTTCACAGCACCAAGTTCGTATAAATCCTTGTCCAGGTAAGGATCCCGATACTGTTTGACGGCCTGTTCGAGGGCCTGACGGGAAATCTGTTTCATTGGTGTCTCCGGGGTAGGCTTCGGGCAAGGCTTCTGGACAGGCTTCAGGTATTTAATTGTGACCGGAACCGGGTGTTTCGGATGAAAAATATCTGCTCAGAAGGTATCATCTGTGCCCGTTTCTGGCCATATGACGTATGTTAATTTGTTGCGTTGGCCAGCAAGCGACGATGACCCAATCCTCACGAATGAAGGTTCGGAAGACAACATGACGCAAGCTAGCTTCAGGCAACAGCGCGACATTCTGGTAACCAGCGCCCTCCCCTATGCTAATGGCCCCATCCATCTGGGTCATCTGTTGGAGTACATTCAGACCGATATCTGGGTGCGCTATCAGAACATGCGAGGCGAAAACTGCTACTACGTTTGCGCCGACGATGCCCACGGCACGGCCATTATGCTCCGTGCCGAGCGGGAAGGCATTTCATCGGAACAGTTGATTGACCGGATTCGCGGTGAACATCAGGAAGATTTCTCCGGCTTCCATATCCGCTTCGACAACTACTACACCACCCATTCCGAGGAAAATCGCCAGTTTTCCGAGTACATCTACCGGCAACTTCAAGAAAACGGCCATATTGCGACCCGCAAAATCACCCAGGCCTTTGACCCGGAAAAGCAGATGTTTCTGGCAGACCGCTTTATCAAAGGCACCTGCCCGAAGTGCAAAACGGAAGACCAGTACGGCGACAATTGCGAGGCCTGCGGCGCCACCTACACGCCTGGAGAGTTGATCAATCCTCGCTCTGCCGTTTCCGGCGCTACGCCTGTGGAAAAAGAATCTGAGCATTATTTTTTCCGGTTGCCCGAATTTGCAGATTTCCTCGCCAACTGGACCCGCAGCGGCGCACTTCAGCCACAAGTAGCTAACAAGCTAGCCGAATGGCTGGATGCGGGCTTGCAGGAGTGGGACATCAGCCGCGACTCGCCCTATTTCGGCTTTGAGATTCCGGATGCGCCCGGCAAATACTTCTATGTGTGGCTGGATGCGCCCATTGGCTACCTTGCCAGTTTCAAGAACCTGTGTAACCGCGAAGGCATCGACTTCGAGCATTTCTGGAAGGCCGATTCTACTGCCGAGGTCTATCATTTCATCGGCAAGGACATCATCAACTTCCACGCGCTATTCTGGCCCTCCATGCTTCACAGTGCCGGCTTCCGCACTCCCAGCGCGGTCTGGGCCCATGGGTTTGTAACGGTAAATGGCAAAAAAATGTCCAAGTCCCGGGGTACGTTCATCATGGCCCGTTCCTATCTGGACCATCTCAACCCGGAATATCTGCGTTACTACTTTGCCACCAAGCTCACTGGCGGCGTCGATGACATGGACCTTAACCTGGACGACTTCGCTGCACGGGTGAACTCAGATCTGGTGGGCAAGGTCGTGAACATTGCCAGCCGCAGCGCGGGATTTGTCACCAAGCGCTTTGATGGACAGCTTGGCACTGTCACCGAGCATGAAAAGCTGAAACAATTTATTGAGGCCGGCGATGAAATTGCGGACTACTATGAAACCCGGGAATTCGGCCGCGCCATGCGCCGCATCATGGAGTTGGCAGACATAGCCAACCAATATGTGAACGATAAGCAGCCCTGGGTGATCGCCAAGCAGGAGGGCCAGGATGACAACCTTCAGGCCATCTGCACCAACGCTATCAACATGTTTCACCTGCTGATGACCTATCTAGCGCCGGTAATTCCGGAAACCGCCAAAGCTTCCGAGGCGTTTCTCAATGCCAGGCTGGACTGGAACAACCGGGCAGAGCGCATTGAGAACCACGGCATCAACAAGTTCAAGCCGCTGATGAGCCGGGTTGATATGGCTCAAATCGAAAAAATGCTGGACGCCTCGAAAGAGGAACTTCCGGCTGCCACCGGTTCCAGGCCCGAAAATGCCGAACCAGAGAGTGACAAGGCTGAAGCCCCGGAGCCGCTGGCAGACGAGATCGATTTTGACGCCTTCGCCAAAGTCGACCTCAGAGTGGCAAAAATCGTCAAAGCCGAGCGGGTTGAAGGCGCGGACAAGCTGCTGCAACTCACTCTGGACATTGGCCATGGCGAGCGCAATGTGTTTGCCGGCATCAAATCGGCCTATGAGCCGGAGGACCTCACCGGACGACTGACGGTTATGGTGGCGAACCTGAAGTCCCGCAAGATGAAGTTCGGTATTTCCGAGGGCATGGTGCTGGCCGCAGGCCACGGTGGTAAGGAGATCTATATCCTGTCACCGGATTCCGGCGCCACCCCCGGCATGCGGATCATGTAGCCTGAACAGATGACGGAAAAGATGACGGAGAAGTCAGATGACTGAATATTTGCTGATTCTCGTCAGCACCATCCTGGTGAACAACTTTGTGCTGGTTCAGTTTCTCGGCCTCTGCCCTTTTATGGGCGTGTCCGGGAAACTGGAAACTGCCATGGGCATGTCACTGGCCACCACATTCGTGCTGACCCTCGCGTCGGTGTGCAGTTATCTGGCCTATACCTACCTGCTGGAACCGCTGGATCTGGCGTTCCTGAAAACCATCACGTTCATTCTGGTGATTGCGGTGGTTGTTCAGTTCACGGAAATGGTGGTTCGCAAGACCAGTCCACTGCTCTATCGCGTGCTGGGAATCTTCCTGCCGCTGATTACCACCAACTGCGCGGTACTGGGCGTCGCTCTGCTCAACCTCAACAAGAACAATAACTTTGTCGAGTCTGTGCTCTACGGTTTCGGCGCTGCGGCCGGTTTTTCACTGGTGCTGGTGCTGTTTGCTGCCATGCGCGAGCGTATTGCCGTCGCTGACGTGCCGGTTGCCTTCCAGGGTGCGGCCATTGGCATGGTAACCGCGGGATTGATGTCGCTGGCGTTTATGGGTTTTACCGGCCTGGTCAATGTCTGACAGAGTATCTGACGGAGTATTTGAACTATGTGGACAAGCATATTAATTGCCGTTGTTGTCCTACTGGCGCTGGCCGTTATCTTCGGTGGCTTGCTGGGTTTTGCGGCAGAACGCTTTAAAGTCAAAGGCAACCCTCTCGTCCAGCAGATCGACTCACTGCTGCCCCAGACTCAGTGCGGCCAGTGCGGTTTCCCCGGCTGCCGCCCCTACGCCGAATCCATCGCCAATGGCGATGCCATCAACAGATGCCCACCAGGCGGCGAAACCACTATCAAGGCACTGGCTGATCTGTTGGACCTTGAGCCGCAACCGCTGGATGCCGAGCACGGCGTGGAACAGGAAAAGCGCGTTGCGGTGATTCGTGAAGATGAGTGTATCGGTTGCACTATGTGCATTCAGGCCTGCCCGGTAGACGCTATCCTCGGGGCCGCCAAGCAGATGCACACAGTGATCGAGATCGAGTGCACCGGCTGCGACCTTTGCGTAGCCCCCTGCCCCGTCGATTGCATTGATATGATTACCCTGCAGCCGGATATCCGCGCCTGGACCTGGACACCGCCCAAATCCACCATCATCGCCACGGACCGGACGCCCCCTGAACGAACAGGGGTGGGCGCCTGATGACACAACTCTGGGATTTCAGTGGCGGCATTCATCCGGCGGAACACAAGGATCTGTCCACCACGCGCCCAATCGCAACATCATCGTTGCCAGAACGACTGATTCTGCCGCTCCAGCAGTATAGTGGCGCGCCAGCGGAAGCCTGCGTATCCGTTGGTGAAAAAGTACTCAAGGGCCAGGTTATCGCCACCGTATCCGGCGCCATCGGCGTTCCCGTCCACGCGCCCACCTCTGGCACCATCGAAGACGTTGCCATGCTCCCCGTGCCCCATCCGTCCGGCATGAACGACTGGTGTATCGTTCTGGCACCGGACGGCCTTGACGAATGGGCGGAACAGGAAGCCATTGCGGATTACCGTTCACTAGACCGGGACACCGTTCTACAGCGAATCCGCGAATCCGGTATTGCCGGTATGGGTGGCGCTGGCTTTCCCACCGATATCAAACTGCGGCCACCAAAAGATCGCAAGGTCAGCACTCTGATCCTGAACGGCGCAGAGTGCGAGCCCTACATCACCGCAGACGATATGGCTATGCGGGAGTGCGCCGATGAGATTGTATCCGGGCTGCGGATCATGGCCTGGATTCTGCGGCCCGAGCGATGCGTTATCGCCATTGAGGACAATAAACCCGAAGCCGTCGAGGCAGTGAAAAAAGCCACTGCAAACACCCAGACCGAGGTGGTCGTTATCCCCACCAAGTATCCGTCCGGGGGCGAAAAACAACTCATCCAGATTCTGACCGGCATGGAGGTTCCCAGTGATGGCATCCCGGCCGACATAGGCGTGATATGCCAGAACACCGGCACCGCCATCGCGGTATCCCGCGCTATTCACCAGGGTGAGCCGCTGATTTCACGGATTATCACCATCACCGGACGCGCGGTATCCAACCCGGGTACCTATGACGTGTTGCTGGGCACCCCGGTCGAGCATTTACTGTCACAGGCAGGGCTGGATAACCGGCAGCTCCACCGACTGATTCTTGGTGGCCCAATGATGGGCTACACCCTTGAAACACCGGGCGTTCCGGTGGTTAAAACCACCAACTGCGTGATTGCCGCCACCGCCGAAGAACTACCGGCACCACCGCCGGAACAACCCTGTATTCGCTGCGGCATGTGCGCAGAAGCCTGCCCGATGGAACTGCTACCCCAGCAGCTTTTCTGGCATTCCAAAGCCGGGGAGCTTGAAAAAGCAGAGCATCTTAACCTGTTCGACTGCATCGAGTGCGGCGCATGCTCCTACGTTTGCCCGAGTTCAATCCCACTGGTTCAGTATTACCGGGCCACGAAGGGGGAAATCCGCGTTCAGCAGGCCGAGCACCTGAAATCCGATCGCGCCCGGGAGCGCTTCGAGGCCCGTCAGGCAAGACTGGACCGGGAACAACAGGAAAAAGAACAGCGCCGCAGAGAACGCGCGAAGGCAGCCACAGAAGCCCAGGCCAAAAAACAGACTGAGGCAGAAGAGACTGACGCGCAAAGCCAGCCTTCAAGTGACCGAGCTGCAAAATCCGCATTGGTACAGGAAGCGCTGGCACGGAAAAAAGCCAAGACTGATCAGGCAGCCGCAACGAAAGCTGACGCTCGACCAACCGACTCTTAAACAACAGGCCCGGAACTCAATGGCACTTGCTCAACAATCGTCACCCCACGCCCGTCGTGCCCGGTCGACTTCGAACGTCATGCTCTGGGTGATGCTGGCTGCCCTGCCCGGGCTGCTGGCCCAGGTCCTCTTTTTTGGCTGGGGCAATCTGATCAACGTGGTCTGGTGCATCGCGCTGGCCGTTGGTACCGAAGCGGTCATGCTGATGTTACGCAAACGACCGGTGATGTTTTTTTTACGCGACAATACCGCCGCCGTTACTGGCTTGCTGCTGGGCCTGTCATTACCACCACTGGTGCCGTTTTGGGTGTCTGCTATTGCGGTTCTGTCGGCTATCATTCTGGCCAAACAACTATACGGCGGCCTTGGCTCCAATCCCTTCAATCCTGCCATGGTGGGTTATGCGCTGGTATTGATTTCGTTTCCGGTGGCGATGACCACTAACTGGGCAGAGTCTGGCCTGATCTGGGAAACCGCCCCCAGCTTATGGGACACGCTTCAGATCATTGCGTCTGGCCAACAAACAGCCGTAGATGCGTTTACTATGGCAACCCCTCTGGACCAGTACAAACACAACATCAGTTCCCAGACCTCAGTCGAAGTGCTTCAACACCCCACTTTCGGCGATGGCATTGCAAAGGGCTGGGAATGGGTCAACGCGGGTTTTCTGGCGGGTGGGCTGCTGTTGCTGTGGATGCGCCTCATCACCTGGCACATTCCGGTCAGTTTTCTGGCGGGGCTTGTTGTCATGAGCCTGGCTTTTGGCAGCAATCCGGACCTGTACACACCTCTTTCCATGCACCTGCTTGCAGGCGGTACCATGCTGGGGGCCTTTTTCATTGCCACCGACCCGGTCTCTGCCGCCACCAGCCGTCAGGGCAAACTGATCTATGGCGCGGGCATCGGTGTGCTGATCTATTTGATCCGAACCTGGGGTGCTTATCCCGATGCGGTTGCTTTCGGCGTGCTGCTGATGAATTTTGCGGTGCCCTTCATTGACTACTACACGCCTCCGCGTACTTATGGGCACCATAAGGCCCGGCGTGGACTACCAAGCAAGAACCAGGGATAAGCTATGGCGACTCTCGGACAATCCATTAGACGAAATGCCATCGGGCTTGGCCTGTTTGCCATTATCACCGGCGGCGCCATTGCCCTGACTCAGGAACTTACTAAGGAGCGCATTGAACAACAAGCGGCGCGTGCCGAAGCTGAGGCCCTGTTTGAGATCATCCCCGAGAACCGCCATGACAACGAGCTGCTAAGGGATACCGTTACCCTGCCCTCCAACAATAATCTGAACAAGGGCCAACCGCTGACTGCCTGGGTGGCGCGCCGGGGCGACCGCCCAACCGGACTGATTCTTCCGGTGACAGCGTCTAATGGCTATTCTGGTAACATACGCCTGTTGATCGGCATCAACCTGAAGGGCACGGTTCTGGGCGTTCGTGTTACCAGCCACCGGGAAACGCCTGGGCTGGGAGATAGCATTGAAACCAAAAAATCCGACTGGATCTACACCTTCGAGGGCCGTTCGCTGGACAGCCTGGAACCCGAAAAGTGGGCTGTCAAAAAAGATGGTGGCGTGTTTGACCAGTTTACCGGTGCCACCATTACGCCGAGGGCGGTGGTGAGCACAGTGCGCGACACTCTGATTTATTTTCGCGAACATCAGCAGCAGATTCGCGAAATCCTGAAACAACCGGCCTCGCCCGAAAAAGCACCAGTAACACCAGAATCACTGGCGGACAGCACATCGGCACAGGAGCATTCGTAACATGGCAACCAAATCCAGTGCAGAGATCATCCGTGATGGACTTTGGACCAACAACCCTGCGCTGGTGCAGGTGCTCGGCCTTTGCCCGCTGCTGGCCGTCACGAGCACCGTGGTCAACGCCATCGGCCTGGGGCTGGCCACCTTGCTGGTGCTGATGGGCTCCAACCTTGCAGTGTCTTTGATCCGGAACTTCGTCAGTGAATCAGTGCGCCTGCCAGCGTTCGTGATGATCATCGCTTCCTTTGTGACCTGTACAGAGCTGCTGATGCAGGCTTTCACCTATGAGCTCTACCAGATTCTAGGCATTTTTATTCCACTGATCGTCACCAACTGCGCCATTCTGGGCCGCGCAGATGCTTTTGCCTCCAGAAATCCGCCGTTCCCGGCACTGCTTGATGGCTTTATGATGGGCCTCGGGTTCCTGTTCGTGCTGGTCGCCCTTGGTGCCATCCGCGAGCTGGTCGGCCAAGGCACGCTGCTGACCAACATGGATCTCTTACTGGGTCCGGCGGCCAGCGACTGGGCCATCCGCCCGCTGGAAAACTATCCGAATGTGCTGTTTATGGTATTGCCCCCCGGAGCCTTTATCGGCCTAGGGCTTCTGATTGCGCTAAAAAACGCCATAGACAACCGCATCAAGACACGCCGTGCAGCGCAGCCGATCGAGACCGGAAGCAAACGTGTCCGCGTAACAGGGCAGGTGTCATGAACAAAGAAAAACGCACAGGCATTTTCACCCGACTGCGAGACGCCAATCCGTCGCCGACCACTGAGCTGAACTACTCAAATCCATTTGAGTTGTTGATTGCCGTTATTCTATCCGCCCAGGCAACAGACGTTAGCGTGAACAAGGCCACAGCCAAGCTGTTCCCCGTGGCCAACACACCGGAAGCAATCTACCAGTTAGGCGCAGATGGCCTTAAGGCATACATCAAGACTATCGGCCTGTTTAACAGCAAGGCCGACAATGTCACCAAGACCTGTAAAATCCTGGTGGAGAAACATAACAGTCAGGTACCGGATAACCGGGAGGATCTGGAGGCATTACCGGGAGTGGGCAGGAAAACCGCGAACGTGGTACTGAATACCGCCTTCGGCCATCCAGCCATGGCGGTGGATACTCACATCTTCCGGGTGTCCAACCGGACAGGGATTGCGCCGGGCAAGAACGTACTTGAGGTAGAAAAACGGCTGATGCGACTAGTCCCCAGGGAGTTTCTTCTGGATGCTCACCATTGGTTGATACTACACGGGCGATATACCTGTACCGCACGCAAGCCCAGGTGTGGTGCCTGCGAAATCGAAGATCTTTGCGAGTTCAGGCAGAAGCGGGATTATATGGATTGAGACTGACCCGCTCGCTCTGTCAGGAGCGGGTCAGTTCACGACCGGGTATTAACGCTGACCCAGCATTTTCTCTTTCAGGTCTTCCTGTGCCGGCTCGTCAGACAACCAGATACCGAACAGCGCCTTCTTGAACTCCAGACCTTCAATGGTGGAGCGCGGCTCACCGTTCTTCAGTACGCGAGTGCCTTCGCCTGGCAGATACACCAGGTCAAACACATCTCCGTCTACGATTTCCTCGGAAAAGACGTCAAGGAACGCGTCGACTTCACCCTGGATCGAAGCAAGATCACCACCGGTGGAATTCTCGAAACCTTCCATCGTGGCGGTCTTCATCTTGTCGCTGCTAATAAGGCCGGAAATGATGTGCAGAGTGATTACCTGGGGCTCGTCAGCGTCGATGATAGCCTGGCCATCGTTAATCGTGCTGGGTACATAAAGACCGCCGATGTACAGATCCATAAACCACTTCGACCGGGTTCCGGCGCCATTCAACTTCAGCTCTGTGCCCATCGCTGAATAGGTTTCTGGAACATTGACCCCGCCCACCTCCAGCGCTACAACCGGAGCGGAGAGTACGGTGGTCAGAAGCAGTGAAGCAAATCCTGTTGATAGAGCCTTTTTCATCGTTTTTTCCTTTTCGATCGTTATTATAGAATCTTGTTTCTGGTAGTTCACCGAAGCTCGACACCCTTATCCCACTTCGGCGAGGCAAGTGTAACAGGATGTAAACTACATCTTTCGCGGGCTGGTTCTCATTTATGCAGGCATAAAAAAACCGGCCCTCGAAAGGGCCGGTTTGCTCTTATCTGTTTCTTCTATCCTGCTCAGGAGCCTTACTTGAATAGCATGGTGCCTGACAGGCCTTCTTTTTCAAGAATCTCACGAAGACGACGCAGCGCTTCAACCTGGATCTGGCGAACCCGCTCACGGGTCAGACCAATCTCCTGCCCAACCTCCTCCAGCGTACTAATAGGATAACCGCGAAGACCAAAACGGCGGGACAACACCTCTTGCTGTTTATCGCTGAGCTGGTCAATCCATTTGTTGACGCAGGCGCACATATTATTGTCCTGCAGCAGATCAGCAGGATCAGATGCCGCCTCATCAGCGACCGTATCCAGCAGGGATTTTTCACCCCCGCTGCCAATTGGCGTATCCATGGAGGCAACGCGCTCGTTCAGCCCGAGCATGCGTTTCACGTCTGCCACCGGCTTATCCACCCTTTGCGCAATTTCTTCAGCAGAGGGTTCGTGGTCCAGCCTCTGAGTTAGCTCACGAGCAGCGCGCAGGTAGAGATTCAACTCTTTGACCACGTGAATCGGCAACCGGATAGTACGGGTCTGATTCATGATCGCCCGCTCGATGGTCTGACGAATCCACCAAGTGGCGTAGGTTGAGAAACGGAAACCTCGTTCCGGATCAAACTTTTCAACCGCACGGATCAAGCCAAGGTTACCCTCTTCGATCAAGTCCAGCAGAGTAAGCCCCCGGTTCACATAACGACGGGCGATCTTGACCACCAGACGAAGGTTACTCTCGATCATCCTTTTACGGCCCGAATCTTCGCCCTTGCGGGCAAGCCGTGCAAAGTAAACCTCTTCTTCGGGAGTCAAAAGGGGAGAAAATCCGATTTCGTTAAGATAAAGCTGAGTGGCGTCCAACTGCTTTAGACTGGAGAAATAGCGGCCACGGGCCGGGATATCTCGTTCGGTGGTAGCCGCTTCGGTGTCCGCTACTTCTTCTTTCTCAACTTTGTCTTCCGCTAACACCTGATCGTCTGACTCTTCCGCATCTGAAACACGATCGACGATGAGTTCTTCCTGCTCTGATGACATAACGCTTGCCCCGCCTTTCAAGGATCCTGGATATTTGCTCACAGTTCTTATTGTTATGAGCACCTTTTTTTATCGGTTTTCTTGTTCAGGACGTTATTGTTCGGCTGCTCGCGACGCTGGGCCGTTGTTTTTGCTATTCGCCAGATGATTCTTTTCTTGATTATTATTTTGGTTGTTCTGTTTCTTACAGTCTCTTTACTCTCTCACCCTTTCACCAGACTCGCGTTGGCGAACGGTCAGCGAGGCGGCAGATAAGGCACCGGGTTCACGGGGTTACCGTTTTTCCGGATTTCAAAATGCAATTTTGGCCGGTCTGTTCCGCTACTTCCCAATTCGGCAATCTTCTGCCCGGCGGTAACATCCTCCCCCTCTCTGACCAGAACCTTCCGGTTGTGGGCATAGGCACTGAGATAGTGCTCGTTGTGATTCACAATGACCAGATTTCCATAGCCGAGTAAACCATCCCCTGCATAAACCACATTACCGCTTGCGGCTGCCCGAACAGACTCACCCGGATTCCCTGCAATATCAATACCTTTATTGACTTTTCCAGACGTAGAATATGCTGCAATTACGGTGCCAACGTGTGGCCAGCGCCACTCAATGCTGGCCACTGTTTGGCTCTGCTCAGTGGCTGGAGCCGATCGATTTGCGGGTTTGGAAACTTCAGGCGCCGGTGGATCAGACGGCTGCGAACGTCGGGTCGGACTCGGGGGTTGGGGGGACCCTGATGCGGCAGAAACACTGCCGCGTTTATCCAGTCGCAAGACCTGGTCCACTTTGAGGTCATAGGGTGGAGGTACGTCATTGGCATCCCCCAGCTCGCGGTAATCTCGCCCGTACCGCCAGGCAATGCTGTAAAGGGTTTCGCCAGATTTGACCACATGGCTGCCCCAATAAACTGGAGGATTGTAGCGGTCATCCTGATGGATAGCAGAGGTATTACAACCGGCAAGTCCAAACATGATAATCAGCAGAACCGTAGCGTAACCGGGCCGTAAAAAGGCGTACAAATTGATTTTTGAACGTGACTGTTTTTGGACACTCATGGGGCACCAAAGTGGCGTTGCAAATACCGACTCAAACAATCTGTACGCCAATCTCAAAAGAATAAAAAAAGATCCTGTTAATCTATTTTTGTATAAGAAATGCGAGCAGTTATCAGATTCTCTCAGTAACTCACTAATTTATTGCACATTTTCGGTGCCAAACTAGGTTACTGTGCACCACTATTTGTTACCGCTTGAAACAGTCTGGAGGACCAAAAGGTAACACTCGTCGCAAAATCCCTGTGAATTGGTGCCCAAATCTCACCTTCGCTTGCCGGCCCACTCTACGGCCAGGACTAAAGCCAACCCTGCCAAAGCAAACAGGCAGGCCATCAGTAACTGAGGATCCTGACCGATCTGTTCAGCATAGCTGAAGGGGCTGACACTTGCCTCGGCCAGGGGAACCTGCTCACCGGAACTATTAGTGCGCCAGCTCAGGGTCTGCTTCCAGGGCCACATCTTATTGAGGGCACCGACCATGAAACCGATTAGCAGCGCCAATACCAGATCGTGGAAGCGGGAAAACGCCCAGGTAATCAGCCGTGCGACAGAGAGTAGTCCAGCCAGACATCCGAGAGAAAACACCCCCAGAATGGCAGGATCGGGCGCCCGGATTGCGTCCAGAACCGGCGCATACATCCCCAGAATAACCAGAATAAATGAGCCCGAAATACCGGGTAGAATCATCGCGCAGATTGCCACAGCACCGGCGCCGAAAAACATCAGCAACGATGGTTGCAAAGGCATCCCGGCCAAGGTGCCGACCCACCACGCAAACACTACCCCTCCGGCAAAGGGCGCTAACAATGCCGTCCGTGGCAATTGCACCTGACGACTGACGTGCCAAACCGACGCAATAATAAGGCCGAAAAAAAAGCTCCAGATCAGGATGGGATACTCGTCCAGTGCGACACTGATGGCAGCAGCCAGGGTCGCAATGCTGACCAGAATTCCGGCAAGCAGACAAAGCAGAAAGGTGCCGTCGCAGGCCTGCCAGAACGCGCGGAACCGGCCTTTGAGCAGGTGCTGCCATGCAGCTTCCGGGAGACCACTGATCGCCTGTAAAAGCCGGAAATAGATACCGGTTATAAAAGCGATGGTGCCGCCGGACACCCCGGGCACGATGTCGGCGGCGCCCATAGCCATGCCCCGGAGAAAAACAGACCACAGACGATGATTCCGGTCAGGGTTTAGTTGACTCACCGCACAACCCCGCCAAGCAAAGGTACGAACCGGACCCGCTCTACTTCCTTAATTTCAAAATGATCACCGTGGCGGACAATTTCGGTGAGCATCTGGGTATGTTCACCAATCGGAGCCACGAGCACCCCGCCATCGGCCAGTTGAGATTTGAGCTCTTCGGGTACCTCACGGGGAGCCGCCGTCACGATGATGCCGTCAAATGGTCCCTTGTCTGGCCAGCCCATACCGCCATCGGCGTGTTTCAGAAGCACATTGCGCGCGGCAAGCGTTCTCAGCCGGTCCCGGGCACGATCCTGCAGCGGCTTGATTCGCTCGACACTGAACACTTGATCCACCAGCCTGGCAAGAATGGCCGTCTGATAACCGGAGCCGGTTCCCAATTCCAGTACCCGGGAGGGCTGGTGACGCATCAAAACTTCCGTCATACGGGCCACAATATAAGGCTGAGAAAGAGTCTGGTTGTAACCGATAGGCAGGGCGGTGTCTTCATAGGAGCGATGGGCCAGGGCTTCATCCAGAAAGATGTGCCGGGGCACGTCAGACATGGCGGCAAGTACCTGCTCGTCGACAATGCCGGATTCGCGCAAACGCTGAATCAGTCGCATTCTGGTGCGGCGGGAGGTCATCCCGATTCCATCGAGTTCAGCGACCATCAACCGGCTTCCTCTATACTCATTCCGTGATTCAGGTCCTCCACCCAGTCTTGCAGCCTCGGAAGTGCCTCGTGGCGGGTCATGTCCACATGCACGGGGGTGATGCTCACGAAATGATCCTGTACTGCCTGAAAATCGGTTCCCTCACCGGCGTCGCTACCCTGACCGGCCGCGCCGATCCAGAAACGGGCCTTGCCTCGCGGACAGGTCATAGGCACGGCGCCTTCGGCACGGCCACGGTGACCAAGGCGGGTAACGCGGAACCCGGCCAACGCCTCCCAGGGTACATCCGGCACATTCACGTTGAGAATACAGCGGGGGCCCAGGACAAGGGGGGCGGTACCTTCCAGCAGCACCCTGACAACCCGGGCCGCTGTTTCATAGTGAAAGTGGCCCTCGCTCACCAGCGACACGGCAATAGCCGGAAGGCCCAGGTGCCGGCCTTCGGTCGCGGCCGCCACAGTGCCTGAATAGATGATATCGTCACCGAGATTAGCATGAGTGTTGATCCCGGAAACAACCCGATCGAAGGGTTGCTCAAACAGGCCGTTTACCGCCAGATGAACACAATCGGTGGGTGTGCCATCGACAGATTGAAATCCGCTGGCATGATTTTCAATGGTTAAAGGCCGGTTCAGGGTGAGCGCATTGCTGGCACCGCTATGGTCCCGGTCGGGCGCTACAACATGCAACTCACCCAACCCCTCAAGCCCTTCATACAAGGCCTTCAGACCAGGTGACTGCACACCATCATCATTGGACAACAGAATTCGCACGATTGCCTCCACTTACTGCTAAATCAAACACATCACCGAGCAGCGTTGTCGCATATTGCCCGGGAGGTAGCCCAAAAGAAATCAATAACTGGTCTGCACCCAGCCATTCCCATTGCATTTTTTCCGGCATCAGAATCAATCGGCGGCGCTCCGGTTTCATGCGGGTTAATGCGAACACCGACTCAACCCCCGGAGAGCAGGAAACCACGGCCCGCTCAAGCTCGCCTTGCACCGAGATGGCCTCGGTGCCGCCATCACCCCACATG
>Ga0307966_1001146_pt1 | contig 21096 bp, 16 predicted proteins | sample OrgLakmetagen646_FD_203141 | JGI IMG/M metagenome (GOLD analysis project Ga0307966, IMG submission 203141) | Saline water microbial communities from Organic Lake, Antarctica - #646 | ecosystem: Environmental > Aquatic > Non-marine Saline and Alkaline > Saline | place: Antarctica: Organic Lake... | reverse complement strand
TATCAGTGCTGCTGGCGGTGTCTCGTCTCCTCAATTTAGTAAAGACAGTAATACCTTATTTTTTAAATCAAAGCGTGACGACGACAAAAACACCGCCTTATACTCAATTTCTTTAAATGGCGGTGAAGCTACAAAGCGCTTTGAGTTTGAAACCTCGATGGGTGATTACGCCATTAGCCCCGACGGCAATTCCCTTTATTTTGTGGCGCGTGAAAAAGACGACGCTGAAGATTTAAAAAGCAAGGGTTTTAAAGCCTTTGCTTATGAAGAAGACCAGCGTCTTGCATCATTGTGGTCAGTCAATTTAAAAGACAGCGAAGCCGAAGCAACAAAATTGTTCGATAAAGGTCATGTGTCTAATTTTGAACTATCAGCCTCAGGTGACAGCATTGTTGCTGCCGTAGCACCAACAAATTTAGTTGATGACTCTTTGATGAAGCGTGACCTGCATTTCATTAATGTAAGCTCTGGCGATGTCATATCAACCCTTGATATCCCGGGTAAGTTAGGCGCTTTTGAAATTTCACCGGATGGCGATCATGTTGCCTTTTTAGCGGGCACCGATATTTCTGATACCGCAACGGGTGTCTTAATGGTCAGTAAATCCAATAGCGATAGCTTTACCCAGCTTACTAAAGACGAGCTGCAGCATATTGTCGACATTGACTGGCTTGGCGACGATATCTTGGCAGTAGCGCATCGCGGAGTTGAGAGTGCTCTTGTGGTGTATGAAACTGACGGTAAGGTAAAACGCACCTTAAAAACACCTGAAGATATTGTGGTGCGCAGCGCAGATATTGGCGACGGTGAAATCCGATTTGTTGCCGACAGTCCTAAGCATCCGCGTGAAGTATTCAGTATTAAACGTAACCGCACGTCAAAACTAAGTAACCATAACGCTTGGTTAAATGAGCTTGAACTTGCCCCGCAAACAACTTTTACCTACGCAGCACGTGACGGCGCAAACGTTGAAGGATTGTTGATTACTCCTAAAGGAGATGCTCCTGTGGGTGGATGGCCGCTCATTTTAACCGTTCATGGTGGTCCTGAAGCGCATTATAGCGATGGCTGGATTACGCGTTATTCAGATGCAGGTCAGTTTGGCGCCGCTGATGGTTATGCAGTATTTTATCCAAATTACAGAGGTTCAACGGGGCGCGGTGTTGCTTTTGCTAAAGAGCATCAAGATGATTATGCCGGTAAAGAGTTTAATGACTTAGTGGATGGCGTTGAAGCCCTAGTCGAAGCGGGCATCGTTAACCGCGACCGCGTCGGTATCACAGGTGGTTCGTATGGCGGTTATGCCTCAATGTGGGGTGCAACAGCGCTTACCGAGCATTTTGCCGCGGCGGTTGCCTTTGTTGGTATTTCTAACCAAGTATCTAAATTCGGTACCAGCGATATTCCAAACGAAATGCAGCTTGTGCATTCTATCAAGTGGCCATGGGAAGATAACTGGATGAACCTGATTGAACGCTCGCCGATATATCATGCTGGCAAAAGCACTACGCCTACTTTGATTATGCATGGTGAAGAAGATACTCGCGTACATCCGTCACAATCAATGGAGCTTTATCGCTCAATGAAAGTGCGTACCGATACGCCTGTGCGTTTAGTATTTTATCCAGGCGAAGGTCACGGAAACCGAAACGCCGCAGCACAATACGACTATTCTTTGCGCTTTATGCGTTGGATGGATACTTACCTAGCGCCAGAGGCTAATCGCAGCGATGCAATGCCAGAGTTTGATTTAGGTATGGCCGAGCGTTTGAAAAAAGATGAAGCGGACGGAGAGTAGATTTACTAATATTGTCAGAGACTAGAAATGGCCAGCTAAGTTAGCTGGCCATTTCTGTTTATACCGTATTTATGACAGGAGTGTAAATACTTTCAACATGAAATATATTGTATTCATTAGCTTATTTACTATCAGTTTTAGTGCTAGCTTTTTTATTTACCTGCCATCACCACAAATATCTGCTGAAGCCATCGATACACAGCTTGATGCTCATTTTAATGAACAGCCCGATGGATTGAGCCAAAGCGCGTCCCCCATATTAGAAACACCCTCCCAAGCTTCAGAGCAAACACTCAATGCAGCAATAGAGCTAGATGAATTAAGCCTACAAGAGCTGGCTTTGTTAGTGGACAGCCCTTTTTTTGATAATACACCGTGGTTGTCGGCTAAGGCTGCTGATGCTCTGGCTAAGTATGACTTTTTGCAACTGCAAGACGCTTATCAGCGTTTGCTCAATAGCAAAATTAAAGGCTCGGATCGGCTTCTTAATCTCATTGTGAAGAGCATGGCGGCGCACTCGAGTATTGATACCCTTGACTTTCTACTTAGCCGACCCGCTGAAAGAATAACATCACGTCACTTTTCACAGGTGTTCAATGATGCAAGCGCCAGTAACGCCACTGAGATTGCAGAGTGGGTATTATCCAAAAATTACTATGCAGACATTGAAGATAATGAAAATAAAGTTGCGGCGGTATTTGAAAAAGTTGCAGAGCAATCGCCCTCACTGGCGCGAAGCTACTTACCACGCGCCCATATTCATCTAAAGCAGCATATTCTGTATGGGCTAATGGATAGTTTTGATCAATACCAACAGTTTGAAGCGCTCGTTGTATATATGTCGGCGAATGAACATAAAGTATTAAATCAACTGGTGATTAATAGCATGGCTTCGCAATATCCCGCGCAGACCGCGCAATGGTTGGCTAGTCGTCCAGATCATAATTACGCGGAGTCGGTGTATAAAAGTATTTTTATAGCGCAAGTAGAAGAAGATTTTACCAGTGCGGCAAATTGGTATTTTCAGAACTCACCTGATAGTAAACAAAGTATTATCAATACCGTATTATTTCGAGGGCACGATGGCACGAATCAAGACACATTATTAACATGGGCGCAAAATTTACCCATTGAATATAGCAGCTATGCAATTGGAGATTTATTGTCGTGGCTCGTAGCAAAAGATATCGACTTTGTTTTGCAACATTACAATAAAGTGCAAGACAAAGGGCAACGATATAGGATCAGTACAAGAGCATTTAATGAAATTCAGCGTGAAGCCCCTGAGTTTTTAGATGAATTCATTGCGCAATCGGAGTTTTCAAAGGAGTTACTTGAAAAGCTCGCTTGGCGTGAGGCGAATGGCTTATGAAAAAGAGGATTTATATTTCGTTTGTCATTGCGATATTAGTGATTGGCGCAGGCCTAGGGCATGTAGCTGCCAGCCTATATTCTACAGAAAAAACAACATCCTATCATGACCTTGCCTCATATAACTCACAAAGCAGAACAAGTGTTCTTAATGGTTCGCCGCAGACGCCAGTGATCAAGTCAACTAGTACTAAAGCCTTTAATCTGCAAAAAGTATTTGGAAGCAACTTGGCCGCTAAGAGTGAAAGCCAGAAACTAATATTGATGTACCAAAGCTTATCAGAATTACCCCAGCAAGCAGTGAGCTCATTAATTGAAGAGGTCGATAGCCTTGAAAACGTTACCCCTGAAGATAAGGCACTGTGGTTAGTCATGCTTATATCTCGTATGGCAGAGATTTCGCCTGAGTTAAGTATTGAATTAGTAAATAATTTAACGAGCGAGAACTTGAAAGCAAGAGGCTTACCCTTAGACAAAAACTTTGTGATGAAGACTATTTTTACCATATGGGCAAAACATAGTCCGCAGCAGGCCTTGCAGCATTTATTAACAGATACGCAATATGATGCAGACTATCTCACATTGATTTTTAGACATTGGGCAGCTAAAAGCTTTGAACAAGCTTTGAGGGCTGCAAAGGCATTACAAGAGCATACACTTGAATCTTATTATGGAATGGTAGAGGGCAGTTATCAAGCGAGTCATTTCCAACAACTTATACCTTTCATTCAAGCTCAACAATCAGATGAATTAAGTAAGAAACTTTTTCGGCAGTGGACATTTTTTGATGCTTTGTCAGCTGCTCAGTGGTTAGCCGACAATACTAAAGTTGATGAAGCACAAGAACTTAAAGAAGCTATGTTTTCTGGGCTTGTAAGAGAAGATTTTAACTATGCCATTGAATGGTATTTTGCAAATACTAACGACAGCTTTACTCGGCCAGCTTTTGCCGGCTCAAACTTTTATATGTTTATTAGGCCTCAGCAATTTGCGCAGGTGATTGATTGGTTGTTGTTGCAAGACTTTAGCGTGTTTGGACATAACAGTTGGGTCCACAAGATTGAGTACGACGTTGCACGCAATACGCTCAAATATGACATTGATTTAGTTAAGCGCTATGCTGCTCAAATACAAGATAACCGCAGGCGAAACGAGCTAAATTTATCGATTTATAGCGCATTGGCAAAACAAGACCCGACAAGTGCAAAAGCGTTTATTGTTGAATTAGGTCTAGCTAATAATGCAGAGTTTTTAAAGATAATCGAAGCGATAGACTTTCGCTTAAACACCCCATGTATGGGTTTTTGCTATTAGTTAAGCTGATCATCTATCCAAAAGCGCGTGCCTTTCACGGTGGCTTGCAAGGCTAAGCCACTTTCGGTCATGGTGTATACGGTAACGTCACCAAAATAGGCTTCGCCTTCAATTGATTTACCTTTGTCACCGGCCTTGGCTGCAGCATCAGCATTACCACCAAAGGTCCAACCATTATCAACAAACTGACGCATGGCTTGCTCCGTGTGAAACACCATAACAATGCGATAATCCTTTGCCCCCATACCAAAGCCTACGCCGCCTTCAGCCATATTCATGTAGGTTTTTTTGTTATTTACTTTGTCGTGTACTAAGCCGTAGCCTGTGCCAGCAGAGACTAAAAATAAATTGATGTTGGCATTAGAAAATACCGCATAGCCTGGCGCAGCTTGTAACTCTGCTTTTGCAGAGGTTTTTTTAGCATAAAGTTTATTGAGGGTGTCTTGCTGCATATCGGTAATTGCTTGGCGTTTTTCGGCAACGCTACCTTCTCCCATTGAAGCACAGGCTGTTATTAAGGAGAGCATAATACAGGTAACAGTAATTCTGAGAAAATTCATATAAGGGCCCGTCGGTTAACAAATCAAGCTTGAATGTAGCAGTAAAGTCCTCATGCGACCAGTTTTCGCAAATCTTTTGCATATATAACATTAAGCTACACTCGCTTAACTAGACCATTTAACGGTAACATACACCGTATATTTAAGATCAAAAGATCAAGGCAATCTTGCTCTCTCGAGTGACCCACAAAAGTGATTACCCTATGACGATTATGCACGGTTTTGATAAGGCCATATTTTTACGCGATTTCTGGCAGCAAAAGCCTTGTGTAATTAAAGGCTTTATAGAACATTTTGAAGATCCAATTGATGAGCACGATTTAGCAGGGCTCGCCCAAGAGCCAGATGTAGATAGTCGCCTGATATCATTTAGCGATGAGCAGTGGCAAGTCACACAAGGCCCAATAGAAGACTTTGAACCACTTTGCAAAGGTGCATGGACATTGCTCGTGCAAGGGGTCGACAAGTATATAGATGAGATAGATGCATTAACCGAGCATGTAAAAGCGATTCCTAATTGGCGCCTAGAAGACGTGATGATTAGCTTTGCGACAAAGGGAGCTGGTGTAGGGCCGCATATAGATGAGTACGATGTGATCATTGTGCAAGGCAAGGGTGAGCGTCGATGGCAGGTAGGTAATCCGAACGATTTTAGTCAAGTGTTGCCACATCCCCTGCTTAAGCAAATTGATGGTTTTGAACCGGTCTTAGACGAGATGTTGAGCCCAGGAGATGCCATTTATATCCCACCAAAATACCCACATAATGGCGTGGCGCAAAATGACTGCATCAATTATTCCATTGGTTTTAGAGCACCTACAGACCTTGAGCTACTTGCTGGGGTATTAGACGATGCACACGCAATGTCAGCCTTTCAAACGCGGTATACCGATCCAGATCAGTTACAACTCAGAGAGCGGACATCCAGCAGTGCGCAAATAAGTGAAGAAGAGTTGCAAAAATTAACTAGCATGCTGAAATCTCTTTTAGATACGCCAGCATCGCAACAAGCCATAGTGCAGTATTTATCTCGCCAGCAATTGCCTGATATGCAGTCGGAAGACCCATATTCTCTTGAGCAGGTATCGGTTGAATTGGTTGAAAACGGTGTGCTTAGGCGCTCCGCCGGAGTGAAGCCATTATGTATTGCGCCTAACGAGCTTGGTTGTGTGTTTTACATTGACGGCAACGCATTTTTTGTAGCAGATGAAATCCAATCATTTACATTGGCATTTATTGATAATAACCAGACCCCCACACCTATTGAGTTAGCGCCTGAACAACATGCCTTGTTTGCACTTTTGTGTACAGAGCTCGTTAACGCTGGCTACTGGTATTTTAGCGAAGAATAACTAACTGGCTAAACTTACCTTCTGCGCTTGATCATTGTGGCGGCGGGCTTGCAATCTCTGGTGCTGAAAACTCTATATATAAGCCTTCTATTAGCGCCTGCTCAATCTGTAATTTAAAGGTCTGGAAAAAGCTTTGTCCATCATCAAATGATGTCTCTGCGATATAAGGCTGCTGACTTTGAAAAAGGGTTAAGCGTGCTTCAAAGTCGGCAATCTCTGGTGATGGGTTTTCACTAGTCTCATAAGCAGCCTTAATCAAGGATATCGCTTTTTCTTGAGTGCTAACGGCTTGAGTATATTGTCCGTCTGCGGCATATGCGGCAGCGAGTGTGTCAACATACATATAGTTATTGCTATGTTCAGGGTCGGCAATAACTTGTTCAGCAAGCTCAACTGCGAGTTTTGTATCAGACAGCGCTTGGTAATCGGTAGTGGCTAAAAACCACGCAACATTATTGGCATGTAATGGAAAGTCTATTTCAATAGAGTCTAACAATAACGATCTTGCTCTCTCTGGCTTGGCTTCACCTAAAAAGCCCTTCGCATATATCCGCGCAATTTCTTCTGGCATAACCCAATATTTATCTTGCTCATAAGTGCGTTCAAGCAACCAAGCAATATTTGATTTTTGTGGTAGTTGATGCTCTTTTAAATAGTAAAGAGAAGCTAGGTAAGCTGTCGCCGCAGGGTTATTTATTATCGCCATTTGACGTATGCCGCGCTCACCGTTTACTTTAACTTCTGGTGACTCGCCAATTTCAAACAACACAATATAGCTTAACAATTCGGCATAGTCGTCATTATCACTTAGCCACAACAGCCAGTCGTAAGTTGCCTGCCAATCTTGATATTCGCCATCTCTGCTATAAGCCCAAGCAATGCGTTGGGCCGCATTAACCCAACCCTCATCAGCCATTTGCAAGCAGCTTGTAAACTCATCAGAAGGAGAAGCATCAAATACGCTGTTACAGGACAGCAATTGCTCGTCCCATGGGATCTCATTTTGCGCCTGCGCCTGTATTTCTTTCGCGCTTTGTGCTCGCATGAAAGCGCCAACAAGTACTGCGATTAATATTATCCAAAAGCCAACAACAAAACCGGTTTTAAAGCGAGATTTAGCTACTGGAGCTGACTCAAATGTGTCTGACATTAAACCCTCTTACACTGCATGTGCATGTTAAACGTACAACAAAAAAGTAAGTTCGTTGAGTTGTACACGTATCAGAAGTATGTCTGATGGCAATAAGCAGATCAACATCGGAACGACAATATCAGCATCGAAAGGATAAATTGTTTTGAAATGGCCCTAGAACGTGGTTTGCTTATATAAATTGGATGAAGTAGTCTATAAAACAATACAAATCGTCCAGAAGAGGCTCTGTGGATAAATTATCCGAAATTCTGAAGCGCTTTAACTTGCACGCAGATGTATTTTTTACCGGCAATTTATGCAGCGTCATTGAGTTTGATGAGCCCAAAGGCGGTCGCGGACACATACATATTTTAAAGTCGGGTGCTTTAACGCTTATTGATAAAAAGGGTAAAAAACGTAATGTGGCTCAGCCAAGCGTATTGTTTTTTCCTACCGGTCGAAAGCATCGAATTGTGCCAGATCCAGCCATTGGCGCTGATTTAGTGTGTGCATCTATAGATTATCAAGACCCTATCGCTAATCCTGTAGCACATGCGCTTCCACCCTTTTTAAAGTTTCAATTGAGCCGCTACCCTGACCTAAAAAAAGCTGCAAAATGGTTATTTAGAGAAGCTTTTGGCGACAAATCTGGGCGCGCACCAATGATAGACCGTTTGGTAGACATATTTATTATTCAGGTCTTACGCCAAGTGCTTGATGATGAAAAGGTGACTCATGGCATGTTAGCTGGCTTGTCGCACACTCATTTGGCGCATGTGATCACAAGTATTCATGCACAGCCTGAGTACCCATGGAGTCTTGACAGTATGGCAGAGCTTGCATTTATGTCGCGCTCCAAGTTTGCTGATTTGTTTCGAGAGGTTGTAGAAGAAACACCTGGAGAATACTTAAGCAACTGGCGAATGAGTGTGGCGCAAAGCGAATTGCTAAAGGGACACTCTGTGAGTATCGTGGCCGACAAAGTGGGCTATGAAAATGGCTCAGCTCTCGCACGGGCTTTCCGTAAAAAGACGGGCACCTCACCAAAGAATTGGCAACAAGCGCACTTGGTCAAATGAGGGTGATTTGTTATACACCCTAAGACTAATTATCGCTGGCCCCAATAAAAATGATGCGTTTTAGTATTTTCAGCGTATATAAATCCAAAAATAAACTAGGGAATCAAATGAAACTACTCGCTAGCCTACTACTATTAGGTGCTGCCAATCTTGCAACAGCACAACCACTAGTATTACAAACAGAAATTAGTCCAAATGGCGAACAGGTTGCCTTTACCTACCAAGGTGATGTCTGGACCGTCGATACCAACGGTGGACGTGCCAGTCGACTAACCATCCACGAAGGTTATGACGGCAACCCTATATGGTCAAACGACTCAAGCTTACTTGCCTTTAGCAGTGACCGTTTTGGTAACGACGACGTGTTTGTTATGCCTCAAGAGGGTGGTCAGCCTACGCGATTGACCTTCCACTCAGCTAACGATATTGCCATGAGCTTCACGCCTGACAACAAAGTTTTGTTCAATAGCCGAAGATTGTATGCGCAAGTTGAACGTGAATGGGAGATTATGCAGGTAGATGCCAAAGGTGGCAGCACTGAAGTACGTTTTATGGACGCGCTTGGTCTAAATGCGGCAGTATCTCCAGATGGAAGCAAGGTTGCTTTTGTGCGCGGCACCGCTCGTACCTCACGCGAAGATTACCGTGGACCTGCTAACCGTAATATTTGGATTTATGACAAAAATAAAGACAGCTACAGCCAACTTACGGATTTTGCCGGAAGCGACTTTTCTCCTAAATGGGTGGGTAACGATAGTGTATATTTTATTTCACCCAGAAGCGGTAAATACAACGTTCACAAAGCCAGCCTAAAAGGCGAAATCAGCCAAGTCACCAATGAAACTAATTTTGGTATCAATCACTTCAGTACTACTTCAGACGGCTCAAAAATTGTATACCAAGCGGGTGATAAGGTTTGGCAGTTTAATACAAATACTTCTGCTAAACGTGCTCTAGAAATCGATTTAAAAACCGACTTTAGATTTGACCCAGTAGTGACTAAAACCGTTAACAACAGCATTAATCAGTTTGCGATTTCGCCCGACGGCAAGCTCAGTGCTTATGTTCATCGTGGTGATATTTACGTAACCCGGAATGACAAAGAAGATAAGCGCAGTGTGCGTCTGACCCAAGGTGGTGCAAGAGATAGAGATGTAACTTGGCTCACCGATGACGCAATCTTGTTTGTATCGGACCGTTTTGGTCAAAATGATATGTTTGTGATTAGTTCTGATGATGCTGATGAAAAGAACTTATTTAAGTCTCTTAAGCACACAATCAGCAGAGTGACTGAAACAGATTTTGAAGAGGCATCACCTTCTGTGTCGCCAGACGGTAAAAAAGTAGTGTATACCCAGGGCCGAGGGCGCATGTTAAGTGCTGAAATTAGTGAGGACGGTGTACTCAGTAACGAAGTAGTATTACTAGATGGTTGGGATACTCCATCAGGTATTGCTTGGTCTCCAGACAGCACATGGCTTGCCTATTCATTGTCAGATTTAAACTTCAACGAAGAAATTTATATTCATGCGGCGGATAACTCATCTAAGCCCGTCAATGTAAGTATGCACCCTAAATATGATATGAATCCGGTTTGGAGCCCAGATGGCACTAAATTAGGCTTTGTTTCAAATCGTAACAATGGTGACGCCGATATATGGTTTGCATGGCTTACAAAGTCTGATTGGCAGCGCTCACGCGAAGAGTGGAAACGTCAAGAAAATACAGACGATAAACCTAAGAAAAAAACCGAGCCGAAAAAAGAAGAAAAAGCGGAAAATGAAGCATCAGATGTTGATGCCGACGCTGAAGAGTCAGAAACGGAAACACCCGAAGTAATGGCGATAAAAATTGACTTTGATGGTATTTATCAACGCTTAGAACAAGTCACTCGTTTTGCTGGAAACGAAAGCGAGTTAGCTTTTAATCAAGACGGCGATCACATTTACTACACCACAGGTGGTGGCGGTCGTATGAGCTTTGAAGTTGACCGTAATCTCTACAAAATCAAGTGGGATGGTGAAGATAAAAAGACGGTTATTGGTGGCGACAGAGGTCCAGACGACCTAGTGCTCAGCAAAGACGGTAAACAGCTTTATGCCTTAACCAATGGCGGCAGACTGGTCCAGGTTACAACCAAAACAGATAAGTCTGAAAATTTAGATGTGAGCTCAAGTAGCACTATTGATTATATTGCTGAGCAAGAGCAAATTTTTGATGAAGCTTGGCGTGCCTTAGAAGCTGGATTTTATGACCCCAAATTTCATGGTAAAGACTGGGAGTCTTTGCGTGATAAGTACAAGCCGATTGCACTCAAAGCCTCGACCAAAGAAGACTTTCAATATATCTTCAATTTGATGTTAGGACAGCTCAATGCAAGTCATATGGGCATGTCTAGAGGCGATAACCCCAAACAGACTCAACGTCAATCGACGGGTCTGCTTGGTGCTGAAGGTAAGCATACCGAAAATGGTTTTGAAATCGTATCGGTATTGGCAGATAGCCCTGCAGATAGAGAAGATAGTATGTTGCAAGCAGGCGACATCATCACCTCGGTCAATCAGCAGTCGGTAGACGGACAAAACCTTTACGCGATGCTAGTCAATCAAGTGAATGAGCCGGTTTTATTGGACGTGAAGCGTGGAGACGAAGCCAAAGAAGTGGTGATTTGGCCGACCAATAGTTTAAGCAGTGAGCTATATGATGATTGGGTTAATACGCGACGTAAGCTAACCGATGAATTCTCAAATGGCCGCTTAGGTTACCTGCACATACGTGGCATGAACTGGAGTAGTTTTGAGCGCTTTGAGCGCGAATTGATGGCTGCAGGTTACGGTAAAGAAGGCATTGTTATTGATGTGCGTTACAACGGTGGTGGTTGGACAACAGACTATTTGATGGCGGTATTAAGTGTTAAGCAGCACTCGTACACCATTCCTCGTGGTGCCACTGATGACATCACCAAAAATCATACTCAGTTTAAAAACACCTATCCGTTTTCAGAACGCTTACCGCTGTCGGCATGGACTAAACCATCAATTGCGATGACCAATGAGAATAGCTATTCAAATGCTGAAATCTTTTCTCATGCTTATCAAGCCTTAGATATTGGTAAAGTGGTTGGCCGTCCCACCTTTGGCGCGGTTATAAGCACAGGTGCGGCCTTCATGGTTGATGGCACTGCTGTTCGTATGCCTTTCAGAGGCTGGTGGGTAAAAGAAACGGGTGAGAACATGGAGCTTGTGCCAGCGACTCCTGACATTGAAGTATTTAATCCGCCTGCCTATAAAGCAAAGAATGTTGATCCACAGTTAAAGCGTGCGGTTGATGAGTTATTAAAAGATTTATAGGTAAGCACGAAGGCTATAAATGCAAAGAGCGCTCCGGTTGAAGCGCTCTTTTTTTATCTACAAAGATAGTGAGGTATCAGCTAGCGCATATTCTTAAGCGCTTGAATTCTATCTTCTAAAGGAGGATGACTGGCAAATAGCTTTTGTACATTACCGGCATTAATAGCCAATGCTCGCATTTCATCTGGCATAGGCTCAGTTTCATTACCGCGTTTGAGGGCTTCTAAGGCCGCGATCATGTTTTGTCTACCGGCTAATTTGGCGCCGCCCTCATCAGCGCGGAATTCACGCTTACGAGAAAACCACATTACGATGGTCATAGCTAGGATACCCAATATGATCTGCGCAACAAACGAGACAATATAAAAAGCAGGTCCGTGGCCGCGCTCAACTTTAAACACAACCCTGTCGACTATATGACCAATGACTCGTGATAAAAACACCACAAAGGTATTTACCACGCCTTGCACTAATGTCAGAGTAACCATGTCGCCATTGGCAACGTGACTGACTTCATGAGCAAGCACAGCTTCTACTTCATTTTTATTCATCGAATGCAGTAGCCCTGTACTCACGGCAACAAGCGCATTGTTTTTATTCCAACCGGTGGCAAAGGCATTAGGCGATGGGTGGTCGAATATACCCACTTCAGGCATGCCAATGTTTGCGCGTTCTGCTTGCAGCTTCACGGTATTGATGAGCCAAGACTCAGTCTCATTACTTGCTTGCTTGATAACCTGCACCTTCATGCTGCGCTTGGCCATCCATTTTGAAATAAACAAAGAAATGAATGAACCGGCAAAACCAATAACTGCCGAATAGACCAACAGCGCGCCTAAATCAAGGTCTACCCCGTTGTTCGCGAGGAGTCCTTGAATGCCAAACAAACTAAAGGTTAGGCTTAATAGGGCCATGATGGCGATGTTAGTGCCTAAAAACAGTAAAATTCTCATATGTACTCGGCTGTTAAATTACTTACTGTGATGAATATGATATCGAATAGTAGAAAAAGCAATTGGCAACAGTAAAAATACTTTAACAGCTATTAATGTTTGATAAGTCATCTAAGTTACTACTTCGTAAAAGCGATGACTGCATAATAGATATATTGCTGCGGATTTAGAATGAAAGCATTATGTTATTAAGGTGAGTCTATGAAGGTGAGTTTATGAAGGTAAGTATGTGGAGATAAATCTCAGGCTTCAATATTGCTTCAGCCAATCAATGAGCTCGTTAATTGGCTTAGGTCGACATATGAAATAGCCTTGTCCCCACGTTACACCGAGGTCTTTTAACATTAACATGCTGTTTTCATCTTCAATGCCTTCAGCCACCGAGGCCAAAGAAAAACTGTCAGCAAGCGCCAAGATAGTTTTGCATATTGCTTGGTTGTCTTTCTGACTGCATAAATCATAGACAAAACTGCGGTCAATTTTTAAAATATCTACAGGTAGTTTTTGTAAGTAAGAGAGTGAAGAATATCCAGTACCAAAATCATCAATAGCAATTTTAAAACCGGCCTCGCGAAGCTGAGCAATATGCTTAATAGCTATCTCGGGTTCATTTAAAATAACTCCCTCAGTTATTTCTAGCAAAATTAAGTCCGATGAAAGATTATTCTGGCCAAGTGTATCCTGAAGAAACCTGAGTAAAGATGTATCCATAATATCTTCAGCGCTCATATTCACTGCAACGCAAACCTCATAACCGGCTTTTTGATAAATAAGAAGGTCAGATATGACTTGTTTTATCACCCATCGTGTTAATTGAGTAATGATGCCGGCGTCTTCCGCTAGGCTAATAAACTCATCTGGCCCCACTTGTCCTAAAGTCGGGTGTTGCCATCTAGACAACGCTTCAACATGTGTGACTTTGCCGTTTTGTAGATTAACTTTAGGCTGATAGTGAAGACTAAACTGCTCTGTGTTAGAGCTTAATACCCTTTTTAACTCGTTGATCATAAACAATCGACGTAAGTATTTGGCCTCTTGAACTGAATTAAAAACCAATATTGGCAGTTTGTTAAGTTGTGCTTCATCAGTGACGATATTAAGCCTTCGATATAAGTCTTCTATGGTGCGTGCATCCCTCGGGCAGCAAAGCACACCAAATGTGGTGCTAAAATTAATATTAATACCATTGCTAGATATTGCGTGTTCTATGTTTTTTTGCACCATCGCAAGTTGTTCTGGTGTATGAATATGTTGTGGCAACCATATGATTTCCCCTCCAGTTAATCTTGCACAAATACCGTCTAGTGCACTTATTCGCTGAGCGAGTTCAATTAAGCAAAAGTCCCCCACATGATAGCCGAAGACATCATTAATGCCCCTGAAGTCGTGGATATTAATACCCACGACTTGAAAATCATTAAACTCTTTTAAGCGCGTATCAAGCACGCTCGTAATATAATTACGATTAAATATTTTTGTGAGTGGGTCGATTTGCGCTTGCTGGATAATTGCCTGCTCGCGATGATTCAAAGCACCCCGCATGCTATCAAAAGCGCTCACTAAGGTTTTGAATTCACTTGCGTAGCTCCCAACTGCCAGAGCTTTAGAGTAGTCACCTTGTGCTATTCGTTGGGTGTATTTTGCAATTTGGGAGAGGGGTTTTGTAATGCGCCCTGCAAGATAAAGCGCAATTATTAAGGCTAACAACACTGCAAAAAAACTTACCGATGCAATGGTCCACTGTAAGGTTAAAAAATTACTAGACACACGATCAGCATTAATAGACAGATAGCTGATTGCACTAGTATTTAATACGTTATTTAGGGGAATTGCTTTTGTGTACAAGAACTGACGCCCCAGCACGACATCGATATTAAAGAGATTCAAATAGTTATCTGTAATTTGCCAAGCATTTAATTGCGAAGGCGAGTACTTAATATCTTCGGTGTTAATAGTTTTAGGTGAAAGCTCGTCAAATACCATTGTTACGTTGAAGCCAACAGAGTCAGCGAAATCTCTTAGTGTCTTTGCATCAAAGACATAGCCTAAAAGTAAAGATTGCCCAGCTTGCGTCTCATTAAGTTGATGTACATAAACTAAATATAATGAGTTTTCAATTTGATAAAAAAAAGTATCAGATAACTCCGCGCGAGCCGTCTCTTTGATATCTCTTATTAGCTGTTCACTCAGTTGATTATTTAAATTCGACGACTCGAGCGCGCTATTGCTACCATAAATTGTTGCGAATGACGCCTCTAATCTGTTTTGAATTTTCGGTAACGCAAGCTCGATGCTATCACCATTGAGCTCCTCAATAGTTAAAGCGTTTTGTACAACCAAAGCTATCTGTTCTGAGCGGTTTGTTGAGTAGCGCTCAAATGCTCTTGTATAAACTGTTACGCTGTTACTGAAGGAAGATGTGATATTTCTATGTACAGTTTGGCTCAAGCTGTCCCAAACTACAGCTAGGATAGAGAACGAAGTCCCCATTACAATTGACACAATAAGTAAGGAAACTTTTATGTTTAAAGAGCTTTTCACAATTATGCGGACTGCACCTGATTTCTGCCTTGACCTTTTGCAGTGTACAAGGCTTTATCAGCACGCTCAATCAGTTCAGTTAACTGCTCATCATCTAGCTGTGTTGCCAATCCAAAAGATGCAGTGATCGGAGGTAGTTTTTCACCGGTTTTTCGATGGTTGAACTGTGTCGCCGATAACTTCACACGAATATTTTCTGCAATTTCTTCAGCAGACTTACCACTAACTTTAGGGCAGAGCATGGCAAACTCTTCGCCGCCAAAACGCACCGGTACTATACTCTCGGGGCACTCTTTTTTTAATAATGCTCCAACGAATTTTAACACTTGATCGCCAATGAGATGACCATGGGTGTCGTTAAACACTTTAAATTTATCGATGTCCATGATGATAAGAGACAAGTCCTCACTCTCATTATGACTAGCCATAAACTCACGATAGATGGCATCCAGCACTCTGCGATTACAAAGTCCAGTCAGAGGGTCGGTGTTTGCCTCACGTTTACTTGTTTCTAACTCAGTTTTTAAACGGTTAATTTCGTTTTGGGCCGACGATAGCTCACCAAAAAACTGTTGATTGACGTCGCAAATAGCGTTGGCATTAGCGTTTAGTTCGTTTAAGACCGGGAGCATTGACGCGTCAACATTGTGCGCCTCTAGCGCGGTAATATTATGTTTGAGCGCTGCTGAATAATCATCAGTTTGTTTAGCGGTCTGACCTAGCGAATCAGATAAGTTGTCAACTAAGTGTGATATCGCACGTTGATAATTTTCAACTTGCTCTTCATTTTTATCATCAGCCTGACTAATATGTTGTATAAATAGGGACTCACCAATTTTGGGCGGACAGGTGCCATAGCGCTCAATGATTTGGTCTAATTCATTGTTTAACATAGGGAATGTTTTAGAAAAATAGCTATACCACAAGGTGTAGTTCAGCGGGTTTGGTACAATATTGTGTTTTACCATTGCCGGAATGGCTTGGCGAAGATAGCCTGCTGCTTTACTTGAATCGTCAGAAAACTTCATTCATTTACCCTATATTTGTGTTAAGCAAAATGAGTTTTAGACTTGCCTAACCATTCTTATTAATATTTTTACGAGCAAGATACTTTGGAATGCTGTGAATAATAAATCTCGCACACGTGTATTTTATCGGCATAGAGGCTTTCAACTTGAGCATTATAGGCAGGGAAATTTAGTTAGGTGTAGGCTCTGTTATTGAGCCTTTAATACCAGATTTGGATGTTATGAAAACAGTGCGTAACCTATTTTTGCGTAGCGTTTTGTTGGAGATATAACGCTTAATAAAAAGCTCATAGAAAGGCACTTTAACAATAGCCATTGTGCATCACCTAATCCAAGCTCGACAGAACCTATAATGAAAGCAATCATAACTAATGCGGCTATGAAAACCGCAATACGCTTATTAAGTGCTTATTGTCGTTACAAAAAAGGCGCCTATTAAGCGCCTTTACGAATTGCATTTAAATTACCGTAATGAATTATTGCGGGTAGAGGGTTTTTATCCATCTTTCTTCGTTAATAAACTGCCATGACCACGAATCCCACTTATCTTCGAGGCCGGCTTCTAATACCTGCGCTTCGCTCATACCTGCTGCTTTTTTCGCTTGAACGTAAGCGTAAGTCTCTTTGATCATGGTTAAAGCCGATTGTAAGTCTGCTTTATTGGCTAATGGACCATGTCCTGGGATCACTTTAGTATCATCATTAATTTTGCTGAGTAATGCTTCAATTGCCGTAATATACCCCGGCACACTGCCACCTGCGCCTAAATCGATATACGGGAAAATTTTATTAAAAAATAAATCTCCGGCATGTAATACGTCAGCTTGTTCAAACCATACTGCGCTATCGCCGTCGGTGTGTGCATCTGCTAAATGAAATACATGAACAGTGTCACTATTCATATGAAATTTGATGCCATCTTGATAGGTAACTACGGGCAAAGATGCTGGGTCTGCATCATCTGCAGAAGCTAAACGTATACGTACATTTTCATGAGAGAAAATAGTCGCGCCACGATTCTCATGAAAGAAGGCATTGGAACCAGTATGATCACCATGATAGTGGGTGTTTACTATATAACGAGGCATCTTGTCGCCAAGCTCACTTAAGGTCGCGACTATTTTGTCTGCTAAAGGAGCGTATTGGTCATCAATCATGAGTAAGCCGTCTTCACCAGCGGAAACGCCAATATTGCCGCCAGAGCCAGTGAGCATATAAACAGAGCCGGCTACTTGGGTCGCTTTGACTTCAACATTTGCAAAGCGGTCGTCTGCCTGAGTAAAACAGGCAAGAGTGAGTAAGCCTAGGGCTAACACTTTTTTCATAGTTTATCCTTGTTACATAGATGTTTAGCTCACTGAAATGAAAATATTACTCAGTGATGGTGTTTTGATTGAACAAAGCATAGTCAGTAAGTTCAATCTACGCAAGATTGAGTGAAGGTAAAAAGTGACTGTTATTCTTGTGTATAGATTTATGCTTAAGGAGCAGGTATTCTTTTTCAGCTAGCCTCGAGGCTTACACATAAGGAGTACATCAGCATGAGTATTGTTATAGATATATTTGCTTGGCTATTTATAGAGACTATTTTAGGTTTTATTTTTTACTCGACAGGCTGCGTAATCCTCAAAGTAATAAGTTTTGGACAATACAAAATACAGTTTAGGGATTACGCTTCTTATAAAGACAATAAATCTGGAAATGTAACCTTAGTCTGTTTATTGGGGTTATCGTTTTATATTTTATTAATTGGGGTACTTGCGTATTTAAACAATTAAAGCCATTAAGGTTAGTAAACAATCACTAAATATACTAGTGACTTAATCAGTAGTTATAAATATCAGCTTATTCGGGCGCTGTCAGTGCTTCTAAAGTCGCGCGCAAATTATCAGGAATTCTCATAGACCTCTGCGTATTTCGCTCTACAAACACATGAGTAAGACTGCCTTGTGCACTGGCAATATCTTCACCTTCTTTAAAAATAGCAACGCCATACTCCACCGAGGAGTTACCCAAACGGTTCACGCGTAAGCCACCTTTTAGCTTATCGGGAAACGCAACACTAGAAAAATAATCACATTGCGATTGCACCATTAGCCCAATATGTTGACCGCTGTGAATGTCTAAACCGCCATGCTCAATTAAGTGCTGGTTAACGATAGAATCAAAATAACTGTAATACACCACATTATTTACGTGGCCGTAGACGTCGTTGTCCATCCAGCGAGTACTAATATCGAAAAAAGCAAAGTAGTCACTGCATTTAGCTGGACTGGGTTTATTCATGTATTCACCAAATATTACTCAAACATAAATCCGAAGCTTAAAAAGCTTGCTCATATATGGCTAAGGCATCTGCCAAAGTCACGTCTTTAGGGTTATTAACTAGCAAACGAGTTTGCTGCATTGCGTCATTTGCTAACATAGCCAAGCTACTGCGTTCAATATTGAGGGAGCGTAAGCGATTGGGCAAGTGTAAATGTGGAACTAGGGCGCTTAAATGTTCAATAAGTGCCTCTGCCTTTGACTGTGTTGATTGCTGGGGCAGAAGGTTTGGCACTATCAGAGGCGCCAGCTCGGCGTATTGTATTTCGGCCTCTGGTAGATTAAATCGCATCACGTGTGACAGCACTAAAGCATTACTCAAGCCATGGGGAATATGAAAATGCCCCCCTAAGGGATAGGCTAAAGCATGCACTGCTGCGACAGGCGCATTAGCAAAGGCCTGCCCCGCTAGGCATGCACCTAGTAGCATGTTCTGCCGCGCGACTAAGTTTTGGCCGTCAAAAGTTGCTGCTTCAATATTCTGTGAAAGCAGCACTAAAGCTTGTTTTGCCAGCATATCGGAATAAATATTCTTTTTCAGTTTACTCGTATATGCCTCTATAGCGTGCACCATTGCATCAATGCCAGTGGCTGCCGTCACATGAGGGGGTAAGTTTTGTGTAAGTTGCGCATCTAAAATTGCAATATCGGGTATGAGCTGTGGTGAAACAATACCTGCTTTTGTGGCTTCACCCGTGGTGATAATTGCAATGGGAGTAACTTCAGAGCCTGTGCCTGCTGTAGTGGGAATAAGTATCAGGGGTAAACGAGTGCCGCTTACCTGATTCACACCATACATCTGCTTCAAGGTCTGACTATTTTGGCTACAAACGGCGATGACCTTTGCTACATCCATCGGACTGCCGCCGCCTAAAGCAATAACGCCATCGGCTTTGTGCGTCTGGCATTTCTCAATACCCATGAAAATAGTGGCTTCACTAGGGTCACTTTCAACATTCGCAAAGACACATTGGCTAATGGTCTGTGAACTTTGTGCTAGCGCTTCTTCGAGTTTGCTTAATAAGCCATGTTCAATAATACCTGCATCACATACAATTAATGGACGTTGGATGCCGAGAGAATGACAACAGTCCGCAAGCTTAGAAATTGCGCCAAGCTCACACAAAATACGTTTTGGTGTATTAAACTCAAAGCCTTGAATTTGCGCTGCAGTTTGCATAATGTTCCTTGTATAGGAGATGTAATTGAATAATGAGTAACGCTATCACAAAGATCTTACTGGATGCATTGCTCGTTTAAAATGTGTGTATAAATAGACGCTAGCTTTTATCTTACACCTTATTCACATAACTCAAAAACACAACTAAGGGGCATTTAAAATGAAAGACGACGAACTCCAAGCCTTAAAAATTGCTTTTACCTACATGCCACAAGCGATAGAAGTAAATAAATACGAATACGGTGACAACTATAAACACGTGCTAGAACACATTGAATTTGTGCGCGGTGTATTACTCGAGCATGATATTGACCCGGATGAAGTGGGCGGTGATATTAACCCAGATAACACTCCCAACTCCTGCTATTAGAGGGAAGCGTTAACAAAGCCTTTTGATTTTATTTACAAAAGGGCTGGACTTTTTCTATATAGGGGCGTAGTGTTCGCCTTAGCTAGAGAGAAGTCTATTCTTTAACCTACATTACATTGTTTTATTCATATTACATCGTCCTGCAGTAACTAAGTATCAGTCTCTAATTTCAGCTACACCCGTTTACACACATTTTGTGCGTAGGCACTTTTAAAAAATTTTTATTATACAGGATATTATTATGTCTAAAACTACCGGTACTGTTAAATGGTTTAACGAATCTAAAGGCTTCGGCTTTATCGCTCAAGAATCTGGTCCTGACGTGTTTGCACACTTCAGCGCAATCTCTGGCGACGGTTTCAAAACCTTAGCTGAAGGCCAAAAAGTTGAGTTCACTGTAACCGACGGTCAAAAAGGTCCTCAAGCAGAAAACATCGTAGCGATCTAATCTGTAAGAATCCTAAAAAACCCTGAAGTCTAAGACTTTGGGGTTTTTTTATGTCTGTATTTTAGTATATTGATAAAAAAGAGATTCGGATTTGCACATTTTTAAATGGTTTAAAGGCTATCATTCTGGTTCAGATTCAATTCTGAACTCAAAGCTTTGCACTGGCTTAATATTGCTATGTTTCTCAGTCACTGCTCTGGCAAACGATAAACCTGCGCTTTTGATTGCCACGGCGAGTAATTTTTATTTTCCTTTGCAGCAGGTGCTTTCTTCATCTCCTGAAGGTCAGTCATAT
>Ga0307966_1001136_pt1 | contig 21237 bp, 23 predicted proteins | sample OrgLakmetagen646_FD_203141 | JGI IMG/M metagenome (GOLD analysis project Ga0307966, IMG submission 203141) | Saline water microbial communities from Organic Lake, Antarctica - #646 | ecosystem: Environmental > Aquatic > Non-marine Saline and Alkaline > Saline | place: Antarctica: Organic Lake... | reverse complement strand
GCTAGGCCACCCTTAGCTTCGCCTGTGCGGAGTAGGCTACGTTCGCGTTCGAGTTGTGGTATGCTCATCGGTTTTCTATTATAGGAGCCTGGGAAAAGTGGTTACGGTACGATCGTAACAGTTTTTATAATAGCAGATCCCATTAGATGGCACAATGGCTATACGTGCATAATAATCATCTATATGTGCAGGCGGGTCATGCGTGGATCTATCTTACTACAAACCAAATAGAGATTAAGATTCCGGGGGCGCTACTAAGGAATTACAGTCGAATGATGCCTGCGATGAGTCCGAGCTCAGCGGCGGCGATCTTCGTTAATCCACTTCCAATCGCCTCTTCTTTCAGAATCCTAGGGTTCGAAGCCAGTATTCAGCAAGGCCGCGCCATTGGGCAACTGAAGCTTGGCGTCTGTCGCCAATGGTGCCGAGTCCGAGTCCATGCTTCCCTTTCGGGAATACGTGTAATTCGTGAGGTGTTTTATTCTTTTGTAATGCCATCGCCATCGAGTAGCTATTCTCGACTGGGACGCATGCGTCTTCCGCAGTATGCCAGAGGAAAGTTGGCGGGCTCTGTGGGTGTGCATGTTGCTCCCAGCTGACCTGCGAGCGGATCTCATCGTCGGAGCCATTTCCAAACAAATTATTAAAACTGCCCGAATGGCCATTTTTCGCAGACTTGATAACAGGATAGCACAGCATGGATGCATCGGGACGTGCGGAGAGCTCGCCCAGCGTGTGATCCGGGTCGAGGTGCCACTCTTTACGGTCGAACCCCTGCGATACACAGGCGGCGAGGTGTCCTCCCGCGGAGAAGCCGATGACACCGACGCGGTTCGGATCGATATTATTATTGGCAGCATTGGCTCGGATGCTGCGCATCGCATAGATCGCCTGCTGTTGTGGTGTGGGGTATATGTTTTCGCCGACTGTATATTCGAGCACCACGGCAGAAATGCCCAGTGAGTTGAGCCAACCCGCAACGGGGGGGCCTTCTTGATGACTGACCATGTGGTAGCCTCCGCCGGGAAGTATCAATACGCAGGCGAAATTTTCGCCGTCTTCAAGATAGGACGGGTAGATCCGCGCCTTACTGAGAATTGGGTCGGAGGGATGCAGTAGCTCGGAAGGTTCTTTAAACATTATGAAAATTAGTCATGGCTGGTTAGGAAGGTAAGGTATACGTTTTTAGGGACCCTAAAAGAATCTCGGTCAAATCCCCGGCTTCAGAATCAGCACGCCGTCGTGGGCTTCGGCGATTTCGCGCATGATGTTGGCGTAGCGGGCGTTGCCCTGGGGGGCGCCGATCTGGAAGGGGTTGATTAGGGTGGGGAAGCCGATTGCGCTGATCGAGACGGGGCGTTTGCTGGTGGCGGGGCTGCGGGGATTGAGGCGGTCGAGCTGGATGAGGAGGCTCTGGGTGGAGCCGCGGAAGTCGTCGCCGACGACGTAAATGCTCATGGAGTCGTTAGCATTGAGGCCGGGCTTGAGATCGCGGAAGGCGCGGCGGAGGCCGGGCTCGGGATCGCTGACGCTGGCAATGGGGTAGCGGAGGATTTGTTGGAGAGCCTGTTGGCGGAGGCCGGAGGTGTCGGGTAGCCAATAGCCGGCACGGCTGCCGAGCATGTAGTTGCCGCTGGTATCGAGAAACTGGATACTTCGCACCTCGGGGAGGCTGTCAAGTAGTTCGCGGATTTGCTCGATCACGCCGAAGTGCAGTTGACCGGTCATTTGGTTGCGCATACTGCCGGAGGTGTCGATGACGAAGGCGACGTGGGTGGCCTCAGCGGGCAGACCGATGGGGGGGAGGTTTTCGTGCTTGAAGCTCTGTAGGAGGCGGTTGGCTTCGGCGGCGGCTTTTTCGGAGGTGCTGAAGTTGGCCTGGCGGCTATCGTATTCTTGCTGGAGGTCGGCGAGTTTGGTTTCGAGCTCTTGAATGAGGGAAAGGATGCGTGCGCGCTCGGTGCTGGTTTGCTCGCTATTGATGGCGGCGTCGAGTAGAGCCGATTTTTCGGCCACGTCGGCCTCGAGCATGGCAAGTTGCGCCTGCATTGCCTTGAGAGTGGGCACATCGATCTCACTCTCGACCCCGTGCGGCCCCGAGCCGATGGATAGGATGAAGAGCAACAGAATCGCTCCGAAGCCACAGCAGAGGCAGTCGAGAAACGAGAGGCTGAATACCTCGATGGGTCTTCTTTTAATCATGGGTTAGAGCGCCGGCCAGTCGTTGTCGGGGATGAGGGTGATGCCGCTGGTGCGGCCGCTGAGTTGCCAGAATAGACCGGCGGCGGAGGGGTCGCCTTCGAAGGGGAAGAGGATGGCGTTGAAGGGGTAGTTGGGACGGTTGGCCATGGCGCGGTTGAAGAGGTTAACCCGGTCGGCCTCGCTCAGGCCTCCGCTGCGGGGGGCGGGGGCGGTGGGTAGGCCGTCGCCGATGAGGAGGAGACTGCTGGCGCGTTGTTGAAGTTGGCCAACGGTTTGAAGCCCTTTGGCGAGGTCGGCACCGCCGCCGGCTTCGAGTTTGTCGAGGCGATCCAGGAAGGAGAGGAGGGCGTTGTTATCGTAGGGGTCGATATAGGGGTTTTGCGGGCTTCCAGAGATGGGTTGGGTGCCTTCAGCCATAGCGAATACCGCGACTTGGGTGCCTTTGGGAATGGCGGCGAGGACGGCGCGGACGGCTGCTTTGGCGCGGAGCCATTTTGGGGCGGTGGCTCCGGTGCCTTGTTGGATGATTTCGACGGCGCTTTTGGCATCGGCGGCGAGCATGCTGCCGGAGCTTTCGAGGAGGATGACGGCGCGGGGGGCGCGTAGGCGGAGGCCGGACAAGTAGCTTTGGTCGGCGGAGGGGCGGTCGAGGGCGGCGGGTTGCTCGGTCGGTTCGGCTTCGGTTTCGAGGGCGGCGAGGGCGTCGGCCTGATCTTCGACTGCTTTGGCGAGGCGCTCCTGTTCAGCCGCGAGCTGGGCGACGCTGGTTGCGTTGGTGTCGGGCTGCGGGTCAAGGGCTTCGATTTCTTTGTCGAGGGCTTTTTGCTTGGCCTCGGTCTCCTGAATGGCGGCTTGGAGGGTGTCGGCCGCTTCAAGCGATTGGCTGGCCTCTTCCTGGCTATCCGTGATCTGTGCTTTGGCCGTGAGGATGAAGAGTAGCAATACCGCCCCAAAACCGCAACAAATACAGTCCATAAAAGAGAGCGCAGAACTCTGTGCTTCGCGGCGTTTAGGCATTATTTAGAGATGGGGATGCGGGATGCGGGGTATGCTGGGTAGGGAATGTTTAATAGTCCCAGGTTTCAGGTTTCAGGTTTCAGGTTTTCAGTCTCAGGTCTCTGGCCCTCCGGCCTCCGGCCTCAAGTTTCCGCTCTCAGGTCTCAAATCTCCTCTGTCCTCTGTTCTTTCTCGGTCGAAGAGTTTATCGATGAGTTGCTCGCGGCAGAAGGTTTGGAGGCGGAGGATGAGGCCTTCCTGGCCGCCTTGGAGGAGGTGGATGAGGAGCATTAAAATAATGCTGATGAAGAGGGCGACGAGGGTGGAGTTGAAGGCGACGCCGAGGGCGCTGGTGACGCCGGAGATGTCGCCTTTGAGGGCTTCGTCGGCGCGTTGCAGGGCGACGCCGATGCCGCGCACAGTGCCGATGAAGCCGATGGAGGGGATCGCCCAGACGAGGTAGCGGAGCATGGAGAGTTCACTCTCCTGCTGTTCGGAGGCCACCTCGAGGCGGCCCATGATGGTTTCGGTGGCTTCGGGGACACTCCCGGTTATGTGGTAGCGTTCGAGGCCGCGTGACATAATGTAGGGAAGGATTTTGTTTTTGAGATCGGGTTGCTGACTTTTTTCATCGATTTCGGCCGAGAGCTGACCGGCGCGTTGGCGAGAGATGCTGCGGGCACCCGCGAGCAGATCGACCTCCGGATCCGTTTCGAGGCCTTCGCTCTCGGGGGCGAAGCGGCCGAGCGTCTTGGCTTCGTGGTTGAGGAGGATGAACTTATAAATTAGGATCATGACGCCCCAGAGAAAAAGGGAGAGGCAGATCTGCTGCTCATAGTCTTTGAGGATGACGTAGAGGCTGGAAAAGGAGGTGCCCACATCGACCCCGTAGCTATTGGCGAGGTCGGCTTTATTGGCACCGGGGCGTATCACGATGCCGTAGATGGTTCCCACAAAAATGAAAGAAGCGATTAAGCCGAGGGTGAAAATAAGGCCTTTGACTGAAAAGAGGCCGCGTTCAGGATTTCGTAAACTCATAATTTGCTCGGAGCTTCATAGTTTGAAGGGTTTGTTTAAGTATTCTGTGTATTGCAATTTCTGCAAGGGCACTTATTGATAACGGGATGAATAAATTTTTAATTCCTAGCCTTCTACTGCTTGCGCTCATTTTTTCAACGGGCTGTCAGAACAATCCGAATCGTGGGCGTGATATCGGTATCTTGGCGGGAGCGATCCTCGGCGGGGTCGCCGGGGCGCAAATGGGGGATGGGGCTGACATCAATATAGCGGCCGGAGCTGTGCTCGGGGGGGCGCTCGGCGGAATGGCGGGTGACCAGCTAGACAAGCGCAAGGAAGCGCTGGAGGCCGCGGAAGCTCAACGCCAATACGAGTATGAGCAGGAAGTGGTCGAGCAGGAGAAATTGGAAGATGAGATTAAAACTTTAGAAGAGAAGCGCATCCGTGATGAGATTGCGCGAAAGGCAACCTCTGAGGACGTGAAGGCAGCCGAACGTGAGGCGGCTCGGGTGGAAGCTGAACTCGCAGTGAAGAAAAAGGCTTACGAAGAATCGCAAGCCCGCGCGCGCCGTATTCAGGAAGCGCAAGAGCGGATTGCCAAGGCTCAGCAAGAGTTGGCAGAGCTGGAGCGTCAGGAAAACGGGGGATGATTTCTTTGTAGGGGCGTCACTTGTGACGCCCGCCGTGGTTTGGCCATGAGTCAGCGGGCGTCACCATTCGACAAGCTCTTGATCTCTGACAAGTGACGCCCCTACGGCTTAGCTTCGGCGGGCTACCAGCGGAAAGTTACACCTGCTGAGTATTGATCGCCGCGGCCGGGGGTGCCGGGGACTTCTTCGAAGTCGTCATTCCAGGCGTTGTCGACGGCAAAGAAAACTTCCAGGTTTTCGACCTGTGGCGGGTAGATGCTGAGAGCGAAGTGTGTGAAAATTGCGGTGTCGCGGCTGTTGCGGAGCTCGCTGTCTTCGTTCTCACGCCATTCGTTATCGATGCGGACTTCGAGGATATCGAAAGGTGTCCAGATAATGCCCAAGGTGACGCGGTGTTTGGCGTAGTTCAGTGCGTAGAAGCTGGCATCAATCGCGTTATTTCCGTAGTCCTCGTCCTTATGCAAGTAGGTGTAGCTAGCGATGCCTTCGAAGTCACCCCAGCGCTTGGTGCCGATCATCTCGAAGCCGAGAGTTTCGATGTCGACGTTGTTGGCTGAGCGGGCGACCGGGCCACCGGTGGTCAATGTCCAATCGACAAGATCATCGTCCCAGCGGTAAAAGGTGGCGGCTTCAAGGCTCCAGTCCTGGCGGGTGATTTTTGTGCCGAGTTCCAAATTTTGGGTAGTTTCGCGGCGGAGGTCAGGATCACTGAGAAAGAGGCCTCCCAGGCCGCCAATGGCAGTGTATCCGGCGACTTGCGTTGCTTCGGAAAAAGAGAGGTAAACACTGTGAGAGTTGCCGTTTTTGTCGCTGCGTGCCCAAGTAATATCAAAGAGTGTGGAAAACTCCTCTTCGTTGCGGGTTGTGTCGTCAAAGGTGCCCCCTGCTCGTAGAGTGATGGTCTCTTCTTCGCTGAGGATAAATTGATATTCAGGAAGGATACTGAGTTTGTAGTAGTTGCGCGAGGTGAAGCTGTTTTCCAGTGTGGTGGAATCGATGTGGTCGGCGGTCAACTGGGCTGAGTAATTCAGCGCGAATACTTGGGTGAAGGCGTGTTTTCCCGAAACGGCCAAGGCGTGTGCTTCCGTCTCGTGGACAAATGCTTTATTGGGAGCGGAGCGGTTGAAAACGTAGTGGTCGGAGTGGCGACGCGTGTAGCCTGTGGCCTCCCAGTAGCTTTTTTCGCCATATTCTTGGCGGTGGTTGACTATGAATAATCTGGTTTTGAGGTTTTCAGTTTCATTGGAACCGAATGGAGCCGCGTAGAGTTCGGGCCAGCCGAAAAACTTGGCCTGATATCCGGCGAAGAAGTCAGTCTGTGAGTCCGGGCCGAGGATCTGCACGCGCCCGGTGGTGCGGTCGAAGTCGTGGTCGCCAAACTGGATTGTGCCGTCACTTTCGGAGCGGGAGGCTTCGGCTTCGACGCCCCAGCTCCATTCGCCGCTCTCACCGAGGGCGCCGGTGAGGCCTTGATGGATACGCTGGAAGTTGAGATCATGGTCGCCCCCGCCGATAGTGAGGCTGCCGCCGTCGGCGATCTGGCTCCATCCGTAACTAATCGTGCCGACGGTGCTGTTGAAACCGTAGAGCGCGTTGTCGGTGCCGGTGAGCACTTTGGGGCGGCTCAGCATTTCCGGTGCGATGGGCAACTCGGCGAAGTAGTGGCCCGTTTGTGGGTCGATCAGTGTGGCGCTGCCAATGCGGAAGCCTGTGTTTTCAAAGATACCGCCACGGATGGTGACGTCGCCCTGAGCCTCCGCCATGTTGCGTGATTGAAAATCGATGCGCGGTTCGAACTCCAGATTGGATACGGGGGATTCGTAGGTCGTGACAGGGCGAAGATTCGCCGTCTGCTGTGCATCTATAAAGAGAGTGGGTAGTGTTTGGGTATTCTCCGCCTGCGCGATCATGGTCAGGGAGGCGAATAATAATATTTTGATTGAAGAGACTTTGCTTAGTTTCATGTCTAGAGCTAAAGACAGCCCAGACAAAGAAATCAAATGTTAATTAAATTTTTATTTCTCTTAACATTAAGTCTGTTTTTTTATGTTGGCATTTGGAAGGATTATCCTCATCTACGCGCATTCGTCTAATTAATATATGGAATTATTGAACATCAGTTTCGTTATACTTATCATCAAAATGGTTATCTGTATCCTGCCGGGTGTGCTCGGTATTTATATGATTGTGAGCTCAGAGGAGAGGAAGCGTGAATTACGTAACACTTTCTGCAACATGGTCTTTGGCGTGAGCAACGCGGTCCCTTACCCTAAGTTCGCTCTTTCCATGGTTGTGTTCGGCTCACTGTTCTTGGTATTTTCGCTAGCGGCATCCTGGTTCCTGTTGATTCGCGGGATGTTGTAGTAGTGTTTAAGTAGTACGTGGGTCATGAGGCCTGTATTCGAAGCGATTGTATTTTAAGCGTCACGTTCGGCGACGGCTTTGCAATAAATCTCGCGGCTGATCCAGGCATCGGTCGCGGCGTAGCGAATTTGTTTTTGATCTAGTTCGGGGCGTGCCCAGTTGGAAACTTGGGCGGCTTTGCTGATGCGACCTTCGAGCAGTAGTCCGGCCAGGGCACGGAGGCCGCGATTTTCATAGCCAAGTTTGACTGTGATATCTGCGATTTCGACAAAGCCATCCGGGGTAAAGTCTTCCATTGCGCGGAGTTCTTTGACGTCGTCCTTAATCGCGACGCCGGTCTTGAGGATGTCGGGCGATTCGAGGAGCGGGAGTAGCGGAGCCAAGGTCTCTGTCTTACTGATGCGAAAGAGATAGACGCAGCGCTCGGTTGCCAATTGAATCAGTGCGGGCGGATAGTAGTCGCCCTTTTTGAAGGTCGGTCTTGTCTCGGTGTCGAAGCCCAGGTGAGATTCGTCTGCTAGTTCAGCGACGGCGGCCTCCATTGCTTCGACGGTTTCCAGTATTTGGATGTCACCCTCCCATGCGATGAGGGGGAGGTCGTTAATCTCAGTTTTACTGATAGTACGTTTTTCTACGGTCGGGTTTTCGGATATTTCGGACATGTATGGGAATTTATATTTCTAGGCGTCGACTACGAGGCCATCAAAGGCGAGCGCTATGCGTTGGGGATAGCTCTCTGTGGAGGGATCTTGGTATAAGTGTTGGTTATATACGGCGCGGTAGCGAAGTGCATTTAGGTGAATTTCTTCGATTTCGGCATCAGTATAAGACGGCTCATGATGAAAGACGATGAGCTGGCGCACCTTGGCGCGGGCGGCGAGTTCGACTGCTGTCATGTGGTCAGAGTGTCCCCAGTTGCGTTTCGCGTTGGTGGCCTCTTCGAAGGTGTATTGGCCGTCGAAGATGAGCACATCGGCATTACGGAAGAAATCGACAAAAGGGTAGTCTGCATCCCGAGCTTCAGGGCCATGCTCAGAGTCGCTTGAGAAGATAATGCGCTTGTTGCCTTTTTCAAAGCAGTAGCCCCAGGAACCGCCGGGGTGTTGCTGTTTGATGGTGGAAACGGCTACGTCGCCCACGCTGAAGCAGCCTTCATCGCCTTCGCAGATATCGAATTCAATTTCGGCCTGCATCGTTTCAAAGGGAACAGGGAAGCACGGTGCATCCATTTGTGCACGAATCGCCTCTTCGGTCTGTTTATGGAAGCCGTGAAAAATAATGCGATTACCTGCTTGATAGGCTGGAGTGAAAAAGGGGAAGCCTTGAATATGATCCCAATGGAGATGTGAGATGAAAATGTGGTAGGTCGCCGGTGGCTGGTTTTTATCCAAGCTGAGGGCAAAATCACGGAGTCCGGTACCTGCATCGCAAAAGATGTATTCGGCGGTGTCTGCTTCGATTTGGACGCAAGAGGTATTGGCCTTATAGGTGCCACGGGCACTATGGGGCAGGGTGTCCAGATACTGATCGACCGCCTGCAAGTTTTCGAAATGCTTCCCGCGAGTCGCCCAAACAGCCTGTTTAACCTTCTGCCGGATGGCCGCTGAGGAGGTCGGAGAGGGAAGTGAGCCGCAAGAGCCCCAGATAATCGCCTTCATGCTTGTGGAAATGTCAGGATTATTTTCCGAACAGACCTTTGATGCCTTCGCTTGCCTTATTGATACCCTCGCTCGCCTTGTTCATGGCGTCGCCCGCTGCTTCGTCGAGCTTTTCGACGCCACCTTCGGTGGCTGCGTCGATGGCGGCTTGGCCGCCCTGCTTGAGAAGGTCGCCCGCATTTGCGATGGCTGGGCCGATCGATTGCAGTACCTTGCTGAGCACGAGGTCAACCACTTCGGCGACCGACTTCTGATCCCCTCCTTCGCCGAGATTATCCATTTCGATGCGTGGGAGCGGGACTGTTTTGCCGATCCCCATGGCACCCACATAGATCGTGCCGTCTTCAATGATGAGCTTCTTAATGACAATCTGTTTCTTGGCTCCCGTGTCGGCCTCTGCTGCGGGTTCTTCGGTGCTGGAAGGGCCGGTGAATTCTTCGATGTTTTCCATCAGTTGCTTTACGTTCGACGAGGTAAATGTCTTTTCGTAGCTGACCTCAGGCTTTTTGATGATGATGTGGTCGATGACGATTTTATCGCTGAACACGGTGCTGGTATCGACCTTGAGGTCGATCTGGCCGAGAGAGAAAATATTCTCGCTCTTAAAGCCATCCGGGTTGCCGACGTTGAGTCCCTTAAGTGTGCCGCTGCCAGATAAAACGGAAAGATTGACATCCGAAAGAGTGACTGCGGTTTGGGTGACACGAGGGCCATAAGTTTCCACGCCGGATTTGATGCCTTTGTTTAGAGCACTAGAGCCGACGAAATAAATAGCTGCGGCTGCAATTACGGCAAGTAGGACGAGCCCAAGAAGTATTTTTTTGATCATAATGAGTCTTAGTTAATAGATTGATTGTGATAGTATGATTGCAGCATTGTAGGGCAATGGCGAGTTTGAAAAATTTTCCCAAAATTGGTGCAATTTCTTTAGAAGGTTTTGAACCTTCGGAAGGGCTTGTGGCGGTAGCGGTGTATTCGGATTTCCGCAGTTCCGGCGATGCGGGGCTGGCGATTCTAGCGATGGGGAAGGCTTATTGGACGCTGATGCATGAAGATAACTATGTGCTGTGCGTAAGTGCCGGGGATGAGCCAGCGGTTGTGGCTGAGTTGCGGGCTGTGGCCAGGTTGGATTCGCAGCCACGGCGCTTTGGCGGCACCCGCTACAGGGAGTTTTCGTTTGGATATTGGAGCTTCATTCTCTACGCAATCATCTTAGTGGCCTGTTTTGCCTGGCAACAGATCGGTTCTCCGCTGGAAGTTGGGCGAGGTGATTCGGTTGGTATGATGAAAAGTGGCGAGTGGGCGCGCGCCTTGACCGCGTTAACCTTGCATGGCGATGTCGTACATCTGGTCTCGAATCTTGTATCCGGTTTGGGCTTTGCCTTTTTCGTGGCACGCTTTTTCGGAGCTGCCTCGGGTTGGCTTCTAATTCTGATCAGCGGCGCTTTGGGTAATGCGCTCAACGCATGGGTCTATTTTCCTGAAGCGCACTTTTCAATTGGTGCGTCGACAGCGGTATTTGGAGCGCTTGGCCTGCTCACTGGCGTCGGTCTATGGGTGGCGATCACGGAAGCGAAGCAGTCTTGGGCGATGCCGCGCTGGTTTATGCCAATTTTTGGTGGCATTACATTGCTCGGTTTGATCGGTATCGGTGATGGCTCACTGGATGGGTTGGTCGATGTGGCCGCACATATCAGCGGTTTTTTCTGTGGTCTTCTCTTAGGGTTAGCAGGCGGGGCCTTCCAAAAAGTTTTTGTCTATTTGGAGACGAAACGATTTTGGGTCGGGTTGCTGAGTCTTGCGCTAGTGGGAGGCGCGTGGGCGGTTCGGGTCTGGTGATCCCCGGTTGCACGCTCGACCCCGGTTCTGAGAACCAAGGCTACGAAGCGAGCACTGTAGCCTCCGAACTCGGTTCGGGGGGCGTCGGTTTGGGCGAGCCGGGTTTTGCGTTCGACCCCCGGTTCCTAGAACCGAGGCTACGGGGGAGGGCCTTTATCTTTCGACGATTTCCTAATGTTTGCCTTGGGCACTTTGCAATCGGTCGTGCCACAACCGCAACCACCGCCTTTGTTTGGATTTGGTTTGAATGTTCTATAGAGGTAGAGCAGAGCGCCGAGGACGATGAGCGCTACGATGGTGATTTCGACAGTTTTCATAACTATACCATTAGACAAACAGCATACCTACCTGATAGACGGTGACCGCGGCCACCCATGCCACTGAGGTCAAGGCAACAAAACTGCCGGTCGCCCACCACCAGTTGAGCTCTTTCGCGATGACTGCAATGGTGGCACCACACTGCATGCAGAGAGCGAAAAACACCATGATTGAGAGTGCCACTGGTATATTGAAAACCGGTTCGCCCTGACGCGGCCCCGACTCCCATCTGGCATTGCTCAGAGTGCTGCGTAGATCGTCGGAATCTTCGTCTACTTCGCCGCCGAGCGCGTAGGTGATGCCGAGCGTAGAGATAATAATCTCGCGAGCGGGAAAGCTGGCTAGCACGCCGACGGTAATCTTCCAGTCATAGCCCGCAGGACCGAAGACTGGTTGTACAAATTTCCCGAAGCGCCCCATATAACTTTGCTCTAGGTAGCGCGCGGACACTTGCTGTTCCAGCTCGGTGGTTTGTGCTTCATCCAGCTTAATCTGGCCGGAGATTTCGCTCAGGGGGCCTGCAGTGATTTGGCCGATGTATTCGGCGGTCACGTTGTTTTCGAGCTCGGCGGATCTTGGGAAATAGAGGAGCGCCCAGATGATGATCGTCATGGCGAAGATCACAGTGCCGGCTCGTACAACGAACTCTTTGCCACTTTCAAACATGCGGTGAAAGACCAGTTTGATCTGAGGCACGCGGTAGTGAGGTAGCTCCATCACAAATGGTTCCGGCCGGCGGCCTTTATTCACTGTCCTATTCAGCAGCCAGGCGAAGGGCGCGGCTACAAGCGCGCCGACAAAGTGCATGGCGAAGAGTGTGGCTCCGGCAATATTGGGGCCATATTTAGGCTCAATGAAGGCGCCGATCAAAAGCAGGTAAACGGGGAGACGCGCCGAGCAACTCATGAGCGGGGCGACGAGTATGGTAATGAGTCGAGCCTTGTTGTCGTTGATTGTGCGGGTGGCCATGATGCCCGGGATGGCGCAGGCGAAACTGGTGAGCAGCGGTACAAAGCTTTTGCCGTTTAAGCCGCACCACTGAAAAAGTTTATCCATCAGGAAGGCCGCCCGTGCCATATAGCCGGAGGCTTCCAGCAGCGAGATGAAGAAAAAAAGCACCAAAATCTGCGGCAGAAAGACGAGAAAGGCACCCACGCCTCCGATGATGCCATCGGCGACCAGGCTTTGCAGCATGGGCGTCGCGACCAGAGCGTTCGAGGCGATGCCTTGCACCCAGCCGACGATACCCTCGATTAGATCCATGATCGGCCCCGCCCAGGTATAAACTGATTGGAAGACCACATACATCATACCGACAAAGACGAGCAAGCCCCAGAACTTGTGCAGCAGCAGTTGGTCGATGCTCTCGGATCGGCTGCGCTTTTTCATCGCCGCCTGGCGTTCGAGCACATCGTTGAGCAAGGGGTTGAGAAAGCGGTAACGCAGAGTCGATTCCGCCGCGTCGGGCTGGAAGCCATCTTTGTAGAGTTGGTCGCGCACCGCTTGGATGATTGGCTCGTATTCGGCGGCGGGCGTTTTTAGGCGCTCCCGCACCGCACTCTTGCTATCAAAGAGCAGTCGCTGCAGTTCGCCCTCACTCAGGGATTCGTCGCGTTGGGTGATCAGTTCATCATGGAGTGTTTTGATCGCATCTCGCACCGCTACCGGCCAGAGTGGGCGTACTAACATAGGGCGAGTCTCCAGGGCATGTTCCGCCGCCTTAGCCAATTCGATGATGCCGCTCTTGCGCTTGGCCACGGTCGGCACGACCGGCACTCCCAGGCGTTGCTCTAAGAGCTTACTGTCGATTTGCAGGCCTTTTTTTTCGGCCACATCCCAGCAATTAAGCGCAATTACCATGGGCACACCCAGTTCCGAGGCCTGCGAAGCTAGAAAGAGATTGCGCCGCAGATTCTCCACATCGACTACCACGATAACTAGGTCAGGTGCCTCGCCGCCCAGCCCGTGTCCAGTGATCACATCGACTGCGACGCGCTCATCGAGCGAGCTAGCGCTCAAACTGTAGGTGCCGGGTAGGTCAATTAACTCGATCGTCTGTCCCATCGGCAGTATCCAAGTGCCCGTCTTTTCTTCGACCGTCACACCCGAGTAGTTGCCCACCCGCTGCCGCATGCCCGTGAGTGTATTAAAAAGTGAAGTCTTGCCCGTATTCGGATTCCCAATCAAAGCGATACGGCGGCCTTTGGGAGCGGAGTTCATTGGTTGATTGGTTCGACTTCGACATGGGCGGCGTCTTCTCGCCGTAAACTGATGTGGCAGCCATTGAACTCCACAGAGATTGGATCGCCCAGCGGCGCTTCATGCACTAAACGTATCTCCTGATCCGGCAACAAGCCCATCGACATGAGCCGCGAGACGCATTCATTGCAGCAATTCAGGTTTTTGACGCGGAAAAGTCCGCCTTTTTTGATTTCGTTTAGTCGCATGATGGAAGCTTGCCAGTGAGAATAAGTCTCAATAGCGTTTCCAAGCAGAAAGCATTTATAAGGGATTGCAAGACTGTAGGATGAAGCGCGGTGATTTTCTCTCTCTTACCCGAACCGCTGCTTATGCCCGCGCGACACGGTCACGTATTTTTCGGCCATGCCTTTTAGGCTGCCGCGTTCTTCATTGGATAACGCGCGCACCACTTTGGCGGGCGCTCCGAGGACGAGGGAGCCTCCGGGGATTTTTGTGCCTTTGGTTACGAGTGACCCGGCGCCCACGATGGACTGAGCGCCGACCACAGCGCCGTCGAGGATAGTGGCCTGCATGCCGATGAGGCATTCGTCGCCTATCTCGCAGGCGTGGATCATAGCCGAGTGCCCGATGGTGACATATTTGCCGACTTTGACGCCGTAGTCGTCGGCCAGGTGGACGACGGTGCCGTCCTGCACATTAGAGCCTTCACCGATTTCGATCGTGTTGATGTCGCCGCGCAGCACGGCATTGTGCCAGACGCTGGTGTTTAGGCCGAGTGAGACGGCGCCGATCACGATCGCGCCCTCGGCCACGTAGGCGGAGTCGTCGATCTGCGGTGTTTGATCAAGATAGGTGGAAAGACGTTCTTCGATTGTCATGCTACATTTGTAAGTTACGCGACGCGCCCGTGCCAGCGCAAAGCGTGTGTGTGGGGGATTTCCGGAGTCAGGGCGTCCCGCCCTGAAGTGGTGGATAAGTTCAAGGGCGGGACGCCCTTGCTCCGATAGGGTGGAATGTTGGTCAAAGGCGGGACGCCCTTGCTCCGATAGGGGTGCTAGGCTTTCGGAATTATCGGAGTCAGGGCGTCCCGCCCTGAATTTACTTTTCCTGCGGTTGCAAATTTTGATAAATTCGGGTTCGACTGGACAAGCTATTGTTTGAACGATGAACTGATGCAAGAGTTTCTAAATCCATACGATGTGATTCAGATACATGGCGCGTCTTTACCTCATTGGCAGCAAGGCACAGCGTTTGTTTTTGTGACGTGGCGTCTGGCAGATTCGTTGCCAACGCAGAAGCTGCGCGAGTGGAAAAATGAGCGTGCGGTCTGGTTGGCGAAGCATCCGCTTCCTTGGGATGTGGCCACATGGGAAAGTTACAACGAGCGGTTTCCTGAAAAAATAGAGGCTTGGCTAGATCAAGGTCTGGGTGCTTGCCTTTTGCGACATGAGTCTAACCGAGAAGTCGTTTATAAAGCCTTGGCTCACTTCGATTCTCAGCGTTACACTTTACAGGCCTATGTCGTCATGCCGAACCACGTGCATTTGCTCTGTCAACTTCGGGAGGGTGTCTTGCTTGAGGATGTTTTGCACTCTTGGAAGAGCTATACTTCCAAGCAGATTCAGGAACTGACGGGCAGCGCAGGTCAGTTGTGGCAAGAGGGTTATTGGGATCGTTTAATGCGCAGTCGGGAGCACTATCATCGATCTATTCGTTATATTCGTGAGAACCCAATTAAGGCTGGTCTGGCTGAGTGGGAATACTCGTATTGGGAACGTGGTGAAGGTGGTGTCGGTGCCTCGTAGGCCAAGGGTTTCGATAGGAGAACGCTAGGCTTACGAAATTATTGGAGTCAGGGCGTCCCCGCCCTGAAGCGCTTTTTTGGTCAAGGGCGAGACGCCCTTGCTCCGATAGGGTGGAATGTTGGTCAAGGGCGAGACGCCCTTGCTCCGATAGGGTGGAATGTTGGTCAAGGGCGAGACGCCCTTGCTCCGATAGGGGGCGGTAGGCTTGCGGAATTATCGGAGTCAGGGCGTCTCGCCCTGAAGCTTGCAATCACGACTCGTGCCTATGGAAACACGCCGCGCATGTCGTAGACCTTATCGATATGTTCGATGGCGGCGGCGTAGGAGGCCATGCGCATGCCGCAGTCGAGGCGTTTGGCCGTATCGAGAACGCGCTGGGCGGAACGGGTCATGACTTTGCGCAGGCGCTCATCGACCAGTTCTTCATCCCAGGTCTCGGATTGACGGTTTTGCTTCCATTCGAAATAGCTAACTGTGACCCCGCCCGCGTTGCAGAGGATAGCGGGGAGCACTTCGATGCCCTTGTCCAGTAAGTGCCGCTCGGCGCGGGGCGTCGTCGGGGCGTTGGCGGCTTCAACCAGCACCTTGCATTGCAAGTGCTGAGCGTGTTCGAGATCGACCATCTGCTCCAGCGCAGCGGGGATGAATAGGTCAACCGGTGTGCTGTAAAAAGTCATTTCGTCAATGACCTCGGCTCCAGCGTAACCCTTGACCCCGCCTGTTTGTGTCACGTGTAGCGCGAGCTTTTCGGCGTCGATCCCGCCTTCGCTATAGATGGCTCCGGTGTGATCCATCACTGCTTTCAGTTTAGAGCCGCGCGCCTGTAGTAAACGACCTGTCCACGAGCCGACATTACCATAACCAATCAAACTATAGCTGAGTTTAGAGATGTCCATATCCATGCCGGGGAGGAGCGCATCCAAGACATAGACGAGACCTTGACCGGTGGCTTTTTCGCGTCCGGCGGAGCCCCCGAATTCGAGGGGCTTACCAGTGACGACGCCGCGGGCGGTGACTTTGGCGGAAGCCTCGGCGAAGTTGATATAGGTGTCCGCCATCCATGCCATGATTTGGGAGTTAGTGCCCATATCGGGAGCCGGAATGTCGTAATCGGGGCCGATGTTGTTACCCAGCGCGGCGGTCAGGCGGCGGGTCACACGCTCCAGTTCCTGTTTGGAGACGGCTCGAGGGTCGATTTTGAGCGCACCTTTGGCACCACCGTAAGGGAGGCGGGCGAGGGCGCATTTCATGGTCATGAGCAGGGCGAGCGTTTTGACCTCGTCGAGCTTGACCTCCGGATGGTAGCGGATACCGCCTTTGTAGGGTCCGAGCACGTTGTTGTGTTGCACACGGTAACCTTTAAAGAGTTGCCAAGTGCCGTCGTCCATCTTGACCGGGCAGTGCACCATGATCTCATTTTTGGGCTGAGAGAGGATCAGTTTTAACCGATGGTCGACGCCAAGAAGGTTGGCGGCCTCCAGGACAGAGCCGATGGTCTGAAAATAGAGGTTATGTTCGTCGTAATAATCTTCCAACTCGAGGAAGATTTCTCGGGCAGATTGGCAGGCAGGGGTGTCGCAGGATTCCATTTATGTAGGGTGTGGGTAGTTTTCTTTAATGACAAGCGTAGTCGTTTTTTAAAAAAGCATCATTTGGTCATCCGTGAGTGGTGAGGTTGCTTCAATTAAGCGGCTGTCTTTGTTATGCACGCTGTTGACTCTTTGGGAGACGGTGTGCTTTTCGAGGAGGACTTCGTTAGTCAGCGATTGGGCGTCGTGCTTGCCGAGCTCGCCGCTCAGCCATGTGGCTTGGGCTTCTTCTTGCAGGATAACGGGCATACGTTCGTGGACGTCGCGAATGGAGCTCTGTGCTTCGGTCGTCAAGATGACGAAGGCTGGCGGTGATTGATTGCCTGCGGAGGGAAACCACAGGCCGGCAAAGTAATGCAAGGTATCTTCTTTTCGGGGATAGATGTAGTAGGGCTGCTTGGTAATGCCGTCCTGATACCATTCGTAGAAGCCATTGGCCGGGAGCAGGCAGCGGTGGTCGTGCCAACTGTCGCGGAAGCGCGGCGAGGTATCCGCCGTTTCGATACGCGCGTTGATGTGGAAGTTCTGCGGTGTGCGCAGCCCCCAGTGCATCATGGTGGCGACAGGCTTGATCTTATCGCGCGTGGCGATACTCAGCGTCTCGCGACCAGGCCCAATGTTGTAATCCGTCGCATAGGCGTCGGGCAACGCCAGCGCGATGGCTTTGGCGAGTTTTTGTTTTTGAACGTGGAGTGTGTATCGACCGCACATTTTGGATGACTTTTTAAGCGAGTTAACGTAGGGGCGCCACTTGTGACGCCCGCCGCACCTTGGTTTTCTGTGATGCTACGGTCGTCACAAGTGACGCCCCTACGTATGCTGGTGAAGGTTTTTTAAGAATTGTTACCTCGCGGTCGTCCATATTCTTAATGATGATAAGAAAAATAGTTCCAGCGCGGCGACTTGGTTGAAGTTGATTTCCATCAGGCCGGCAGAGCGTTCGAGCGCTTCGGTCGCGCGGTGGAGGGCGCTGGCGGGGAGTTCGCCGGTGTTGAGTGCTTCGACATCGCGGGCGAATTGGCAGGTGGCCTTTTCGATCTCGCCGAAAAGTTGCTTGCGGTAGCCCTTACTCAGGCCGACTTCCATGGCGTCCTTTTCTTCGGCTGTGACGTGGTCGGGAAGGGCTTCTTTTTGCGCCTTCCATGCCTCGGAGGTCATGGCACTGAGGATGCTCTGGAAGCGCGCGTTGAGACCGTAAGCTCCCATCATAATATGGGGGATGGTTTTTTTGTTGGGGCCTTGTAAAAGGCGGCCGAGCCACTCGCGGTAGGCTGTGACCCACGACGCCCAGTCGGGGTGGTGGATGGTTTCGAGGGCGGCGGGGATGCGGAAGTTGAGGCACCGGCTCCGGATGGTATCGAGCAAATCGTAGGGGCGCGTGGTCAACAGAAAGAGGGTGGTGCCAGAGGGCGGCTCTTCGAGGGTTTTGAGAAAGGCGTTGGCCGAGGCGGCGTTCATCCGGTCTGCGTCGATTACGATACCGACCTTGCGCCCACCTTGGTTGGAGCTTTTGGCGATATCGATGACCAGCTTGCGCATCGTGTTATTGTCTTCGGTTTTGCCGACCTTAATCAGACGTGCCTTGCCACTAGGGCGTAGGATGAAGCAGTCCGGGTGCTCGAAAGGGTCGCGCCTGGTTTCGAGTAGGTGTGCGGTGATTGCGCGGACGATGCTTTCGAGGCTCTCCAGGCTTTCGCCGTGCAGCAGAATGCCATGCCCCAGACGGTTTTGGGCGAGCGAGCGTTCCAAGACTTCAACGGCACGTGTCTCGCGTAAGGCTTCTGGGAGTGAATCGGAAAGTTTCATGGCGTGTCTGGTTTGTGTTGTTGAAGTGGTCGGTGTCTGCGCTTACCACCCGATTCGCTGGATTTCGGGGACGTGGTCAAAATGGTGATCGCGGGAAAGGATCGGCATGTCGTGCTGCCGGGCGAGTGCGGCGATCCATAGGTCGTTGTCGGGGATCCTTAGACCTTTGCGCTTCAGATAGTCTTTTAGCGAGGCGTAAGCTTCCAGTGTTTCCGGCGTGGGGAAGAGTAGTGGAAGTTTGGTGGCAAGATCAGCCAGTAGCCGGAGCCCGGCTTCGGGACGATTGGAACCGTGGAGTCCATAGCGGAACTCAGCGTAGGCAATGAAGGGCAGTGCTGCCGTCGATGTCGCGGCAAGAATAGGGATGAGGCCCGGGTCGTTGTCGGCTAGCGCAGAGACAGCGTTCGTATCCAGGATCACGAATCTTGCCTTTCCGCCTGCTCCTGAAACATTAGGTCGTCGCGGTCGGATTCCTCTACCCGACGGCGAATGGTTTCGAGCGTCTCTTTGTCCACCCGCGGGAGGCCTTGCAATAGCTCAGTGACTGACATGTTGGGCGCATCGAGATCTTTCTCAATCGCCCTGGTGAAAAGAACTTTCATCGAGGTGCCGCGGTGGGCGGCGGTCGCCTTGGCCCGGCGGAAGAGTGGATCGGGTAAATCAATGGTAGTTTTCATATTTATACTTTCCCATTTTCCCGTTTTTATGTCAAGTGGTTAGGTCGAATTTTGTTCAAGGTGCATTGACCTCAATTGGCGGTTCGACTCATTTTCTACTGATGCTCCGAAAAGAACGCGCCGCTTACATCCAACATTGTCTTCAGGAACTGTATCCCGAGACGCCGATTCCTTTGGATCATAAAGACCCTTACACTTTGTTGATTGCGGTTTTGCTATCGGCGCAGTGCACGGATGTGCGGGTCAACCTGATCACGCCCTTGCTTTTTGCGCGAGCGGATACGCCGCAGGCCATGGTTAAAATCCCCGAAGAGGAAATTCGCGAGATTATCCGCCCGTGCGGGCTTTCGCCGATGAAGGCTAAGGGCATTGCCGGGCTTTCGCGAATTTTGCTCGATCAGCACGGCGGCAAGGTGCCTGCGGATATGGCGGCTCTGGAAACGCTCCCTTCGGTCGGACATAAAACGGCCTCGGTCGTGATGTCGCAAGCTTTCGGCGTGCCCGCCTTTCCCGTGGATACTCACATCCACCGCTTGGCGCAGCGGTGGGGACTCACTAATGGGAAAAACGTAGTCCAGACTGAGCGTGATTTGAAGCGGCTGTTTCCTGAGTCGAGTTGGAACGATCTACACTTGCAGATTATATTCTATGGACGTGAGTACTGCACCGCGCGCGGCTGCGACGGCACGGTCTGCGAGATTTGTCGAACGGTCTACCCGAAACGTAAGCGTGGAAAGAAGACCTTGAAGGCCTGAATCCCGTTATTGGCCGAATACTGTATCGGAGCGCCCTAAGTCGAATGAATCTGTGCTAAAGCTGGTGTTTTCGGGCTCGGGTGTCGCTTCGACTTGGATGTCTAGCTCAAACATATTGTTTTTACTTTGCGGTCGAATGGTCTTGGTAAAGTCGGTCTCAAATTCACTGCGTTTCTCTGTTTGGGTCGCCGTATGGGGCTCTATTTTGACAGTGACGAGGGCTTCTGCCGGGACTGCGAGGCGTCCTTGGATTGGTTTGACTTCTTTTGAATCGACGATGTCAAAAATAAAGTAGTTGCCTTGCTCGAATGCGAAGGCGTTGCTCGCAGAGGCGGCTGTAAGTGCAAGCACTGTGATCAGGTGGAGGCCTCTTAAGTTGGTGAGCATGATAATCAGATTAGGGTGGATCGGCACCTTGTCGAGATTTGTATCATTACAAAAAGCAAGCCTGTGAACTGAGCCAAATTGGCGCATCGGTTCGTGGCGATGTCTCGATTGTGTCGGATTCCGCCCGTTCTATTGATTGATTGTTAAATTATAGGTAACTACGTTATAAGGGTTTGTGGACTTACTTGCAATGGGCGCGGATGGAACGCTTTATGCAGATAGCTACATATGAATATCGACTTTAACACATTCACTGAAAAGTCCGCCTTCGCGGTGCAGGAGGCACAAAACCTTGCCCGCCAACATGGCCAGCAGGAAGTGGGCACTTGGCATCTCTTGCTGGCGCTCGTGCAGCAGGAGGGTGGCATTGTGCCAGGGCTGCTGGAGCGAATGCAAGTTTCTCCTTCTGCCATCGAATTGGCGGTCAAACGCGAACTCGAAGCACTGCCGAAGGCATCGGGCAGTGTGAATGCCAGCCAAGTCTATGTCTCCTCAGCTCTGCAAAAGGCGATCGCTGAGGCCGATAAAGCTAAAGGCAAGCTGGGCGACGATTTTGTCAGCACGGAGCACCTTTTGCTTGGTCTGCTCAAGGCGGATCCTTCGGGCAAACTGGGAAAACTGCTCGGCCAGTTTGAACTCGATTATAATAAGGTCTTGCAAAGCATCGAGTCCGCACGCGCTGGTCAGAAAGTGACTTCACGCAATCCTGAGACGACTTTTGAAGCGCTCGAAAAATACGGCATCGATCTCGTGGAGATGGCGCGCAAGGGCAAGATGGATCCCGTCATCGGGCGCGACTCCGAGATCCGCCGTGTGATTCGCATCCTTTCCCGCAAGACGAAGAACAATCCCGTCCTCATCGGTGAGCCCGGCGTGGGGAAGACTGCCATTGTGGAAGGCCTGGCTCAACGCATCGTGCGCGGCGACGTGCCCGAGGGGCTGAAAGACAAAACCATCTTTTCCTTGGACATG
>Ga0307966_1001135_pt1 | contig 21239 bp, 15 predicted proteins | sample OrgLakmetagen646_FD_203141 | JGI IMG/M metagenome (GOLD analysis project Ga0307966, IMG submission 203141) | Saline water microbial communities from Organic Lake, Antarctica - #646 | ecosystem: Environmental > Aquatic > Non-marine Saline and Alkaline > Saline | place: Antarctica: Organic Lake... | reverse complement strand
TTTATGAATTACAGCACTAGGTATTCTGTTTGGATTGAACAAACTAAAATAAAAATTTAAATGAAAATAGGAGTAAAGATAGAAAAATTAAAAACTGTCAACGAATTAGATTTTTACTGGCAAAAAGAGGATTACAAAAACTTGTTGAAAGAGTTTGGTTACCCTGATGCTGAGAGATTAAAAGACGCAGAAGTTTTAGACTTTTTATTTATGGCAATCTCAGATTTTGAACCAGCAAGTGCCGCAGAAATTGTATTGACCTACAAGATGAGTGACAAATTAAATGAAGGTCAAATCCAAAACTTATCGCATGATATGTTATCAGAAAAAGTAGCTGAACAGTATGCCGAACCAGCTTATCATTTCGACCTCTTTAATATCAATCAATTTTTGCGTAAAGCATACAATGGGAAATTTCCTGATACAGAAGCAACAATAATTACAGCAAATTTTGAAGGAATAGATTTAGATTCAGAAATGACCAAAGAGATTTTGATTAAATCTTTATGCTGTGGATTAAATGACGGTAATTTAATCCATAGACTTTTTGAAAATCAAGTTAAAGGAGAAACAGCCTTTACTGATGCCGAAAAAGTGATCTGGAATCACAAGAAAACGGGCGATAAATCAATGGAAATAGTAACTTCAAAAAAATGGATTGACAAGGAAGATTTTGGAATGCTAGAATTTGAGTCGGAAATAGTATTTTTTGATGAAGAAGAATAAGAGAGTTTAACAAAAGCTATGCTTAAAATGGGGTTTGGTGATGAATTGAATATGAGCTATGAATAGCGCAATAATTGCCAAATTCCTAATCAGCTTAGTTTGTTTAAGAAATTGGAAACAATAGCTTTATTACAGCACCATTTTCAGTATTAAACGCAATCGAAGCGTCTATTTGTTCAGATAAATCTTTAATTAACTCTAGTCCCATACCTGAATTTGGTGATTTTAAGTCAAATCCAGAGCCATTGTCATAAAAAGTCAATTCAATAGTATGATCAGTTTGTTTTAATTTAATTGACAGTTTAGGAAATTTATTTTGATCATCAAAAGCATACTTAAAAGAATTGGTGAGAATTTCATTGGCTATTAATCCGCAAGGTATGGCTTTAGAGATATCAACCTCAACTTTTTCCATTTCCAAATTAATTTCAATGCCTTTTTCTTGACCATAGGAAGTGTTTAGATTGGTAACTAAGTTTTTTAAATATCTTCCTAAATTTATACTTTCAATATTTCCAATGTCGTTTAACTGTTCTTGAATCATCGATATCGAATACACTTTATCTTTAATCTCTTCATACAATCCTTCATGGTAAGGGTCTTTCGTTTTTTGTTTTTGTAAATTAATTAAACTAATGATAATAGACATGTTGTTTTTAACCCTGTGATTGACCTCTGAAATCAAGATTTCTTTTTGTCTGATTATTCTTTCGAGCTCAATTTGATATTCCCGTTTTTTTCTTGTTTCTAATGACAAAGAAAGCAGTTGAGCTAAAGATTGAGTGAATTTCTGTTCGTCGTTTGTCCATGTATGCTGAAATATCACATGTTCAAAGCAAATTGCACCGATTATTTTACCCTCCGAACGCAGAGGAACATCAATCATAGAAGTAATTTTATATGGAAGTATATAACTGTCTAATAATTCAGAAATCAGTGGTTCCTTTCTTGCATTATTAGCTACAATTATTTCATTCTTTTTAAGAAGTTTAAAATAATTAGGCAATTGGGCTATGTTCAATGTGGTTTGATTAATGAACAAGTTCTCGCACCGATTATAGGAGAGGATAGAGACTAATTTGCTTTGATCCTCTTCGAACAACCAAGCACTGCAACCATTACAGCCTAATGTATTTGAGGCAATGATTAAAATTTCACGTGTAAAATCAGTTATTTCACCCCCATGTAGATTATCACTCTTTGAGAGTTCCTCTATTGCCTTCAAGTAATTATGCATGAGTCAAATATACTCAAAAATAAGCAATATCAAAAGCAAATTTCATTATTTAGAATGAGTTTGAAAGTTCAAAACTATCCGCAGCAGTGCAAATGCAGCGGTGCTTTTAAACTAAAAATAATGTCGGTAAGCATTATTTTTCAAAAGTCTAAGCTTTTATAAAATCGCACCCGCTCGTGCGGATTTCATCGCGTTCGCGGGTTAACATAACTACGCCTCAAAAAGTCTAAGCTTTGATATATCCGCGCTGCAGTTGCACTGCTGCGCTATATTTATCAAAATCCGCGCTGCAGTTGCACTGCTGCGCAATATTTATTAAAGCCTAATACTTCTCCTTTCCTCTAGTAGCTAATGTGCTCAATCCTTTTGAAAATACGCTGCAGTTGCACTGCTGCGCTATATTTATCAAAATCCGCGCTGCAGTTGCACTGCTGCGCAATATTTATTAAAGCCTAATACTTCTCCTTTCCTCTAGTAGCTAATGTGCTCAATCCTTTTCCGCGCTGCAGTTGCACTGCTGCGCTATATTTATCAAAACTGCGCTATATTTATCAAAACCTAATACTTTTCCTATTCCTCCAAACGCTCTTGCGCACAATCCATTTAAAATACTCTTCGTAATTATCAATTAACGCCTTCGATTTCATTGAGTTCGTGACCAACAAACTCCGCCAACTCCTTTATATTCTTTTTAGAAAAATCAAATGTGATATTCGCTTCTTTGTAAACTCCAGGAATTGATTTCGTATAACCCAAAGCCATTGCTCTTTTGTAATCTTCAATGGTTTTTTTGTAATCTTCTTTACTATTTTTCCAAACGGCTAATGCTCCTAATTGTGCCATTCCGTATTCGATATAATAAAATGGAACTTCAAATAAGTGCAATTGTCTTTGCCAAGAATATGCTCTTACATCTTCGTATCCTGATTCAATTAATTTAGAATTGGCTTGTTTCAAATATATAATTATATTTGAAAGTGTTGAATTTATAAACGAGTCGAATTTCTAACTTGAATTCAATTCGAAAATTCTAAAACAATCATAACTTAATTAAAATGAAAAAAAAATTATCGATACTTTTATTCATACTAATAAGTACATTGTCATTTGGCCAAAGCGAATATCAAGATGTAGTATATTTAAAAAATGGAGTATAATTAGAGGGATAATTATAGAGGAAGTCCCTAACAAATCAATTAAGATTGAAACAGAAGATAGGAATATTTTTGTTTTTCAAATTGATGAGATTGAAAAATTAACCAAAGAGCTATATACCTTTGATAGGGAGGAGTATAGTCAAAACGTTTCAAAGAATAAAGATCAGGAGACTAGATATACTCCGATTGTGGAACTAGGGTTGCAGCTGGGGTATGGTGAGTTTGATAATACTAGGATTAAACTTGATTATATTAATAGTTTCATTTTAAACCCTTACTTTTCAATAGGTATAGGAACAGGTATAAGATATTACTTTCATGAAATAATAAACCCATTATTTGTTGATATGAGAGTTAATTTTACTGATAGTAAAGTAACGCCATATATTTCAACAGCAGCAGGTTATTCATTTGACCTTCAGGGTGGACAGGGTGGAGGTTACTTATTTAATCCAATGATAGGACTAAGTTTTAAAGGTTCCAAAGATTTCGCATTTAATTTAGGATTTGGATATGAATTGCAAAGAACGAGGGTTTCTAACCAGTCCTATTATGGTAATAAGTCAACCACTACTGAAACTGCAGGTGCTTTAAGTGTTATTATTGGTTTTTCATTTTAATTAAAAATTAAACTCTGATAACCGTTAAATCATAATAAGTTGTCAATCCCTAAATCAAAAATAATGAGGAATAAGCTTTATATAGTAGTAATTACAGCGTTCATCGCAAGTTGTGCAACAACAAAACAGTATCTGCAATTACCTAAGACGGATGATGACGTTTACAATGAAGCCATTATATATGTATTAAGGCCTGCTGTTATTGGGCAGCAATAAAGTTTGATATTTCTCAAAATGACAGACCAATTGGAGAACTTGGTCCAAAGAGTTATCTAGCTTGGAGAGTTAATCTTAACAATAATAGTGAAATAAAAATAACAAGCAAGTCAGAAAATACAGACCACTTATATTTTCGACCAAAATCAGGTGAAGTTTATTTCATAAAAAACAAGGTAAAACCGGGAGTTATAAAAGCACGTACTAAACTCGAACTTATAAATCAACAAGATGGTAGAGAAATACTGAAAAAATTAAAAAGTCCTGAAGTAATAAAGAGTTCAGCATTTGAGGAAAATAAAAAATCGCTCAATGTTGAAGTTTTATACCTTAAAAACGGAAACGAAATTCACGGAACAATAATTACATTTATACCTAATGAAACTATTACAATTAAGACGTTGACAAATAATATATTTACATAAAATCAATGAAATTAAGGAAATAGAAATCAATCCTTCAATTAACAAAATTGTTTATTTGAAAAATGGAAGTCTTATACATGGAAAAATAATTGAATTTGAATTGGAAAACGTAATTAAAGTTATAACATCAGTTAATAATGTATTTGTTTACAATATGAATGAAATAGAAAAAATTACGAACTCTTCTGAATAATTAAAATTAGTCTTCAAATTATTTTTATTACTTTTCTTTAAAAATAAAGCATAAGTTTCCATTAATTTAATTTTTACTAAATATGCGAAAATCAACACTTTTTAATTAAGCCGACGTATTTAATTTACTCTTTGAAGAATGACTAATTTGATTTGAGATTAACGAAATTTCACTACTCTCTTCCAAACCCAACAAAATTATCAATTAGCTCGTGCGCGATTTCATCGCGTTCGTGCTATGTTAAAATTTTTGCTATTTAGCGATTCCACCAAGTTCCTCGCCCACAAACTCCGCCAACTCCTTTATATTCTTTTTAGAAAAATCAAATGTGATATTCGCTTCTTCGTAAACGCCAGGAATTGATTTTGTATAACCCAAAGCCATTGCTCTTTTATAATCTTCAATGGTTTTTTCGAAATCTTCTTTGCTGTTTTTCCAAATGGCTAATGCTCCCAATTGCGCCATTCCATATTCGATATAGTAGAATGGAACTTCGTACAAGTGCAATTGTCTTTGCCAAGAATAGGCCCTTACATCTTCATATCCTGTCCAATCGGTTGTTCCTGTTCCGTATTCATCCAATAATGAAACCCATTTTGTTTTGCGTTCTTCTTTTGAATGCGTAGGATTTTCATAAATCCAATGTTGGAATTCATCAATTGTTGCTACCCAAGGAAGAACTTCGAGAACTGTTTCCAGTTGTTCGATTTTCGCTCTCGTTAACTCTTCTTGGTTATCGTAAAATTCGTCCCAATAATCCATGGTTAAAAGTTCCATGCTCATTGATGCCAATTCAGCAATTTCTGATGGGAAACTTTTGAATGAAGTCAATTCTAAATCTCTTGTTAAAAACGATTGAATTGCGTGACCACCTTCATGAATCATTGTGATTAAATCTCTTTGAGATCCAACAGAATTCATAAAGATAAATGGAGCTCCGATTTCATATAAAGGGTAATTATATCCTCCTGGAGATTTCCCATCTTTTGAATCTAAATCCAAATAACCCATGGAATCCATTGTTCTTAAGCAATCGCCAAAGTAAGAATCAATTTTATCAAAAATAACAGTCGTTTTTTCTAATAATTCTTTTCCATCTTTAAATGGTTTCAAAGGTTCTCTTCCCAAAGGATCAACTTGACTGTCCCAAGGTTTTAGCTTCTCTTTACCCATCAATTCAGCCTTTTTCTGACTGATTTGTTTTACTAAAGGAACGATTTCTTCTTTTACAGATTGATGAAAATCAAAACAATCTTCTTTGGTATAATCGAATCGTCCCAATTCGTCAAACATATAATCACGGAAATTATCATATCCTGCATTGGTTGCCACTTTGTGACGCAATTGAATCAATTCTGTAAATAAATCGTCCAATTGTTCAGTATCTTCTGCTCTGCGTGCTGCCATTTTTTCAAAAATAGATTTACGTAAAGCCTCGTCGTTTTCCTTTAACAAAGAACTCGCTTTTTGCATCGTGATTTTCTCTCCATAGTGTTCGATAGATTGAGCACCACTCACAGCACCATGAATTTGACTTTTTTCTGCCAATTCAGCATTCAAAGGAATGTTTTCCTCGCGGAACAATTTGATTGCCGTGTCTACTCCTCTAAAGTAGATTTTATAAGCTTCATCCTTAAATTCAGATTTGAATGGAGAAGCAGATAATTTTTTATTCAAACGAAAGGAGTAAGGCTCTAATTTTGGCTGAATTTCCTTTACGAAAAAAGCATACGCATCAGCCAGTTCCTTATCTTTTGTATCGATGGTCATTTTGATATAACGCCAGGCTAGATCCTCAGAAATCACTGACTCCAGCTCGCTTTGATCACCAATCCATTTTTCAAACTTTTCTTTGGTGTCGATTTTACGATTTTCTAAGTCAATAAAAAATTGTTCAACGTTTTCCCATTTGTCTACTGCGAAATTATCGGGTAAAAATGTTCTTTCTGGACGTGTAACTTTCATTGTGATATTGTTTTCTGAAAATAATGTTAAAATAAATCATTCAATCATTCAATCCTTGAATCCTTGAATTCCCCAATCCTTAAATTATTTCTCCTTATCGTCTTTTTTAGCAGCCTTCTTTGGTGCAGCTTTCTTTGCAGTTTCTTTCTTAACTGCAGGCTTTGTTTTTACAGCAGCTTTTGGGGCTACTTTTTTCTTAGCTGCTGGCTTTTTCGTTTCTACTTTTTTAGGCTCCTCTTTCTTTGGAGTTTCTTCCTTAACTTCTTCTTTTTCTTCTTCCTTCTCTTCTTCCAGAGAAATTAAACCTGCTTTCTGAAGGATGTTATACCATTGGAATAACTTTTTGATGTCAGATGGATAAACGCGATCTTGATCGTAATCAGGAAGGATTTCTTCTAAATATGCCGATAATTTTTTCGCGCTTTCTTTATGAGAGGGACCTGCTTTACAATCTTCTTTCGTAGCCAATTTGATATATACTTCTTTTAAAGGAACATCTTCTTCATAAGTATAAATACTAATATCTTCTAATGCCGAAATACGATCAGTAGAATAAGCGGGTATGCGTTTGCTATCAATTAGCGACTCAACGATAATGTTGTTTTTTGATTGCGCTACTACTTTAAATAATCCAGGTTTTCCTGAAATTGAAATCACTCCTGATAAGTCCATATAATCTATTGTTTTTTAAGAATGTCAAAAATAGAAAGAATATACTAAAAAGAAGCTTTACTAATCTTTAAAAAATGGTAAGACCTTACTTCCGTAGCTGGTTTCTATTTTTATTAGATAGGCACCACTTGATAAATCACTGATTTCTACTTCAGCTTTATTGCTGTTTGTCTTTTGACTTCGAATGGTTTGACCTGTAGTTGAAGTGATTTCGAAACGCTTAATTACTGCTCCTTCAGTGTCTATATAAAATGAATTTTGTGCAGGATTCGGATATAAACGAATTGTCAACATTTCTTCTTCGCCTATATTTAAGGTCCATCCAATTGCATTTGAAAAACTTTTACAATTATCTGAACCTTGAATCGCAACACTATAATATCCAACTCCTAATGGTGTGTAAGCTTGTTGCGTTGCTCCAGGAATAGGTGTGTCGTTTAAATACCACTGATAATTTGGCGCATTGCTAGAGATCAATGTATTTCCCAAAATGGAAATATTAGGATTTTGCAAAGGACTTCCCTGAACAACAATTACCGTATCAGAATAAATTTTACAACCTTGCATATCGCGACCAATTAAATAGATCGAGTCTGGTTGAGGAACGGTTACTTCTGGAGAAACAGATCCTGTTGACCATTCATAATCCATCATTGGTATATTCGCTGTAAGTTGAATAGGTACTTGACAAATCGCAGTGTCTCCTAGAATAGATAGATTTCCATTTCTACTCACCAATAAATCAAAAGCATTTACTTTACCGTATCCGAATCTATTGTTGGGTGTTGTTCCTGTAAAAACATCGCTATCTGCACTGCTGAATAAGTCGGTCATAAAATCTACCGATGAACTGTTATTACAACGTTCCAAGTATAGTGCTGCTATTCCGGCAACTACTGGAGAGGCCATTGATGTTCCACCATTTCTTAAATGATAACCACCAATTCCAAGTTGTGAATCATAAGCTGGATCACCAACCATATAAAGTGGTGCACTTCCAAGCGTTACATCACCTGCAGCACTAATATCTGGTTTTATTATACCTTCACGAGAAGGACCTCTACTTGAGCTGGCTGAAATGTTGCCAGGAACTGTCACGCTGCCTGCAGGATAATATTGACTTCCATCGTTTGTTATATGTCCCAACCTTCCTCTCAGATTCGCAACCGAAATCACGCTGGGTAAGCAGTTCCAAGAGGAAACGATACTTTGGTTATTATCCGGAGAAACATAATTTACGATGGGTGGATAGTCGGTTGGAGTAGGAATGTTTTTTACTATTGTATTGAGTCCAATCCAAGAGCCGCTCCATAGATCATATTTACCTAATCCCGTTGTGCTAAAACGCATGCGGTAATTGGTAGAGTCAACTTTTGAAAAAAATCCCTGCAAGTGGTAATTTCCTCCTACATATTCAGTGTAAATTTCTAGCGTTGCAATGCGATCACCGCTGCCATTAAAGAGCGTATCAAAAATTGGTGTTCCTACATTTAATTGTGCAAATCGAAAAGCTGTTTCTGCCACATCTGTATAAGAAGGTCCCGGTTTATTGGCACCAAAAGAATAGGAAAATTGCGCCTCTTGAATATCTGACCATAAATCAAAGAAAACAGTATTGCTTCCTAGCGAACCATTTGGATTGTTTTCAAACCAAAGGAAATTCGTATCGGCAACATTCATTATTTGTTGCGCATGATAATCTTCCTTATTTCCAGAATTTCCTGCTGCACAAATAATAATTCTTCCATTTTTCTCACTTAAAAGTAAATCCATTAATTCTGCTGCTGGATCTTTTCCGTCATGACTTCCTAAATAAGTTCCAACACTGAGGTTGATTACCGCAGGTTTATTCAAACTATCTGCCACACTAAAAATATAATCACAAGCATCTGCAACGGTCAATGTCCAATTGGGTAAATTGAAGTTTGTTTCCACAAAAATAATCTGTGCTTCTGGTGCCATTCCTTTATTTTTCCCATTGGCTAAACCATTTCCAGTACAAATACCAGTTACAGAAGACCCATGTCCAATGGATTCTTCATTACTCGTAATTGAACCATTTTGAATTTGATTAGCGTACCAAATTTGGCCATAATTATATGGAGCTGGTGAAGCAGAAGGATTGGTTATAGAATGATCCCAATAACGGATGACCCGTTTATTTCCGAAAGCATCAATAAAATCAGGATGGTTGTGGTCCAATCCAGCATCAACTACACCTATAATCACATCTTTTCCTGTATAGGCATCCAGCAAAGGAAAATCACCATTGTGAACAGGATTTACATTGTGCATCACGCGCACGGAGTCATCCAATAAAGTGGGTGGTGCATATTCAAAATAAAAATCAGAAAGTTGGTCAGCTGCGAGACTTTTTGAAACCCAGGCAGGTGATGTGGTAATATATAACCAATTTTTAGTTGTTCTTTTTATCGTTATTCCTTCTTTTTGAAGAAATGCAATATTTTCTACATTATTTTTAATCGTCAAGGGGATTTTTAAATCAGGATTATTTTTAAAAACTTCTTCAAAACCTAGCTTTTGAGACAAAACGAATAGGGGACAAGCAACGAATAAAAGATAAAGTAAGGTTTTTTGGAATGCCATTTGTTTATATATTTAACCTATTATAGACGAAAATCGTCATATAAACAATAAATATCGTAAAATTGTGTAATAATCACAACATTTACGTTAAATTCAGCATATAAATAAAAACAAATATGAGAAAAATATTTCTAAGGATAATGCTTCCTGCTCTTTTAGGAGCTTACTTTTCTACTGCTACGGCACAAGTAGATAAAAAAGTATTGAACTGGTACAACTCTAGTAAAACAGGAATGTCTACCGACAAAGCTTACAAAAAGCTTAAAAACATTACACCAGAAACGGTTATCGTGGCAATTATTGATTCAGGTATTGATATAGAACATGAGGATTTACAAGGTAAAATTTGGACCAACGAAGGTGAAATTCCAGGGAATGGAATTGATGATGATAAAAACGGATACATCGATGACGTTCACGGATGGAATTTTCTAGGAAATAAGGACGGAGGAAACGTAAATCAAGCACGCTTAAATGTGACTAGAATTTATGCGGATTTGATGCCTAAATATGATAATATCGTTGCTGATAATGTTAAAAGTGAAGACGCAGAAGAATATGCGCTTTACTTAGAAACAAAGGAAGAAGTAGAAAGTAACCGTGCGAGATCTCAAAAAACCATCGAGCAAATAAATCAGTTTAAAGATCAAATGCTTCCAATGCTACCTGAAATGATTGCAAACATGATGGAGGTTGAAGGGTACGATGAAAAATCATTGAAAAAATGGAAAACTGAAGATGCTGAAAAAGAACAAATGAAGCAGATGGGATTGGCTTTGTTGTCTGGTGATTTAAGCGAACAAGTACTTCAAGAACAAATTGAACAAATTCAAGGAATGATTGATGGTCACTACAATCCAGAATTAAATGAAAGAGCTTTAATTGGTGACGATATGTATGACATTACTGATACTGATTATGGTAACAATGATGTTGAAGGTCCTGATGCAATGCATGGGACACACGTTGGAGGAATCGTTTCTGCTACACGTGGAAATGATTTAGGTGGAGATGGTGTTGCGAGCAACGTTAAGTTAATGTCATTGAGAGCTGTTCCTGATGGAGATGAATTCGATAAAGATGTTGCTTTAGCAATTCGTTATGCGGTTGACAATGGGGCTAAAGTAATTAACGGTTCTTTTGGTAAGTCTTATTCAAGTCTACCAGAAGAAGTATATAAAGCGATCATGTATGCGCAAGAAAACGATGTTCTTTTTGTTCATGCAGCAGGAAATTCAGCTGAAGATTTAGCAATAAATAGTAATTTTCCAGCAGTAAAGTATGATTTCCAAGAGTTTCCATTTACACATTTGTTGACAATTGGAGCCTCAACACGTGTTCATGAGGAGGAGTTGGCAGCAAGATTCTCAAACTATGGTAAAAATGAAGTTGATATCTTCGCACCAGGTTTTGAAATCTACAATACTTTCCCAGATAATGAGTACGAAGCAATTGCAGGAACTTCTATGGCCTCGCCAATGGTTGCTGGAGTAGCAGCTTTAATTAAAGGTTATTTCCCATCTTTAACAATGGCTGAGGTTCGTCAAATTATTCTTGATTCGGGCGATTATTTTGGTGATACTTACCAAAAAGTCCCTGGAAAAAATGAACTTGTTAAGTTTGATAACTTATCTAGATATGGTAAAGTTGTAAATGTAAAAGCGGCTGTTCTACTTGCGAAAGAAAGAACAGAAACAAAATAGTCTATTTAGTGTCTGGTCGGAAACAGCACAAAATTAAAAATGATTTTTAGAAAATCCAATATCTGCGTTTCACTTAATTTTGAAAGCAGCAATCCCGACGCTTGCATTCGGGACTCCTTGGATTTGAGCTTTCTAGTTCAGACATATTAGGCACATTGATAAAATAGACAAGAATTAAATATTAAAAGGGTGTTCGGTGGGCACCCTTTTTTTACTCAAAAATTATGATTCAGAAAGGCACTTTATTACTTCTTATTTTTATCTCATTTCAATTGAAAGCCCAAGAGGTTTTTCCTTTTTTGGACAATATGCAATATTTTAAAAGTTTTCATGAAGGACAGGTGACACAGCTGGATTTCTTAAGACCAATAGATTTAAAATATTCAGAGGAAATTATCGCGTATATCGACAATAAAAGTGATTTTTATGTCTTTGATGGAAAAAACACAGAGAAATTGACTGGATTGGCCAATGATTATAAAATTGGGATCAATTTAGTGGCTTGGAATACTGGGCCTATCGTTTCTGTTTGGGAAAATGGAGAAAAACAAACATTGACTAGATTTGGAGGGAGATATGAAATTTCTGACAGTCTCGTTGTGTTTGAAGACCGAAGAGACAATGCGGTACGTGTTTATTACAATGGTGAAATTCATGATTTATATTATAGTGTAAGTGATTTGTTCTTCCCTCAATATATTGGCAGCAATACTGTCGCTTTTCGTGGAAATGGAAACGTTTACTATGCTTTTGTTCAAGGAAAAATTATAGAAATTGGTGTCTTTAATGAGACTGTTGAATACGCTGCCGGTGGAAACCTTATTGTTTTTAACGATCCCTTTAATCAATCCTTTGCAGTCATTTTTAAAAATGAAATTTTAGATGTTGAACCTATTAAAGTGATGAATTATAAAGCAGGTTATGATCAATTTGTGTATACCGACAGAAATAACAATCTCAAAGCATACATTGATGGAGAGCTGGTTACGTTAAGTTCTTATCCAATATTTTATGAAGTTTTCCGCGACATGGTGGTTTGGGGTGAAAATGGTGTTCTGTATACGTATAATCGAGGAACACGTTATGAAATCGCCAACTATATTCCAGAAGAATATAAAATTAGAAATGGAATCGTTGCGTTTAGAAACTTAAACGGAGGAGTTTCGGTGTTCCATAATAATCAGGTTGAAATAGTGAGTAATTTATCTGGAGCTGCATTTGAAGTTAATGGAAATACAGTGAAAGTTCAAGTCAATAGAGGGAATTTCATTTTCTTTAAAAATGGTTATACGTATCAGGAGTAGTGAGTTTTGTTTTTTAAACTTTGAGTTAGTGCCAAAAAGTGGTTTAGACACAAAGTTTGGCACATTATCAAGGCTGTTTTAAGTTCATAACCTTCAATTATGAATTACACAATTGATTTAACTTCGACTACAAACCTTTCATTCTAATCTACATTCTCTCAAACAAACAGTCTTTCGTTAAACTATTAGCTACTATTGCTTTACTATATTTATTCTCAGTTACTCCCCAAGTAGTTATCATTACGGTGTAAATCCCTTTTTTAGTTTCAGTAGAATCTCTAAACTGGTTTTCCTTATTTCTTAGTTTTTCAAGGTAAGCTTCATCAATCGTAAACTTTTCTTTGTAGAATTTAATTTCACACAAGTTAATGATGCTGTCATCTCTATCTATCACCAAATCTACTTGTGCTTTTGAATTCTTCCAGTTATAATTTTTTGATTCTATTTGGTCACATTTTAGTGCTTTCTTGATGGCCTCACTGTGTTTTAAGCAAATTGTTTCAAAGGAATATCCGCACCATGTTTTATATTCTTGTTTTTGATACAATTGCGTCCATTTTGATCCTTTAAATGTTTTCATGAATTGAATGTAAAACAAGCAGAATTCATCATAAATTCTGTAGCGTGTACTTTTTCCACCCTCTTCATAAGCTTCATATTTTAAAACAAATCCAGAGTACATCAATTCCTTTAAAGCTTTAGAAAATTTACCACCTGATTTTATGCCTAATTCATCTAAGATTGCGTCTCTTTTTATTCCTTTTTTATGGTTTTTGGCAATTGCAAGCATTATTTTGTGGTGATGAGATTTATCATCAAATAGTGCTTTAAAAACTTCTTCAAATTCATTTGCCAAGTATGCTCCTTCCTGAAAGCAAAGTCTTTCAATAACAACTACTGAAGACTCACCATTTTTCACATGTTCTAAATATTCTGCTACTCCTCCTAAAACCATGTATAACTTTAATAATTCCATTTCCTCCATTGGAATCCCTCTGAATTTGAAAAACTCTTTGGTTTCATTCAAATTGAACGGCTTTAAAAGAATTGTTTGGGTAATTCTTTTACTCAATCCTTTATGGTTTTGAATTATTTTTCGCACCATATAGGAAGCTGCAGATCCGCAAACAACAACAATTATGTCGCTTCTCGTCGCGCAGTAGTCATTCCAAAAGTTTTCAAATGCCGCTAGAAAACCTGATCGTTGCGTATCAACCCAGGGAAACTCATCAAAGAATATTATTTTTTTCTTTTTGGTCTGCTTTAAACCTTTAACATATTGTTTTAGTAAGCTAAATGCTTCCAGCCAGTCTGCCGGGTTCTTCTCTTTCTTGAAAATATCTGTTACTTCATTTAATTTAAGCATGAAGTTTTTTATCTGTATAACTCTATTTCCATCACTAAGTCCTGTAAAGCCGAATATTATTTTATTCTTATAAAATTCTCGAATCAAATAGGTCTTCCCAATTCTTCTGCGACCATAAACCGCTATCAACTCTGATCTGTGACTATTCAAAGCTTCTTTTAGCACTTCTTTTTCTTTTATCCTTCCAACTATTACTTTCGACATACTCATTTGCTTTTGAGTTCGTGCCAAATATAGCTAAATACTATGATTTTGGCACATACTCAAAATTATAATTTTATTGAGTATGTGCCAAATTACTCATATTATTATAATTTTGGCTCATACTCAACAGGGTTTATAGATTGTATTAAATCTGAAGTAATAATTTTAATAATTTGATTTTTAGTAGACTATACTGTTTTTATAACGAAATACAGAAACTTTACAATGGTTTGATTCTTTATTTTTTAAAAGATAGAGTCAATGAGTAATCTTGACTGCCTAAGAAATGCATCAACTAAATCAATCTTAAATTTCTATTTTCATTTTTTTATTCTAATATTGTAAATCTGCATTATTTCAAGTCACAGTAAAATCAGAAAATCATGGAACATGTCGTTATTATTGGAAATGGAGTTGCTGGTGTAACTGCAGCTCGACATATCCGAAAAGAATCTGATAAGCGAATTACAATTATTTCTTCCGAATCAAAATACTTCTTTTCTCGCACAGCTCTTATGTATGTTTACATGGGACACATGCCTTTTGAAGATATTCAACCTTATGAAAGCCATTTTTGGAAAAAGAACCGCATTGATTTAGTTGAAGATTATGTGGATGAGGTAGATTTTGATTCCAAGACCTTACACTTACTTCAAACTCCCCCAATCCATTACGACCAATTGATTTTGGCAACAGGTTCTAAACCGAATAAGTTTGGTTGGAAAGGCCAAGATTACCAAGGAGTTCAAGGACTTTATTCAAAAAAAGATTTGGATTTAATGGAGCGTAATACACGCGGAATTAAAGAAGCTGTCTTAGTCGGAGGTGGATTAATTGGTGTGGAAATGGCCGAAATGCTGCTTTCTCGTAATATTAATGTTACTTTTTTAATCCTAGAAAAGACCTTTTGGGGAAATGTACTTCCGAAATCAGATGGTGATTTTGTAACACAGCACTTAAAAAGACATCATGGTTTAACATTGCTTTTTGAAGAAGAATTAGATGAGATTATTCCAGATGATTCAAAAAGAGTGAAAGAAATTAAAACTAAGTCCGGGAAAATTATCCCTTGTCAATTTGTTGGATTATGCGCTGGCGTAAGTCCAAATGTAGATTTTTTAAAAAACACGGAATTAGAAATAGAAAGAGGAATTTTAGTAAATACTGATTTGTCGACCAATCAAAAAGATGTTTATGCAATTGGAGATTGCGCGCAATTCAGAACACCAATTGGAAAACGTGCTCCAATAGAACAAGTTTGGTACACAGGAAGAATGATGGGGGAGACAGTGGCGCAAACTATTGTTGGAAATAAAATGAATTACAAACCAAGTCATTGGTTCAATTCTGCTAAGTTTTTTGATTTAGAATTTCAAACTTATGGATGGGTTTGGTCAAAAAGAAAAGAAAACGAAAGTAGTTTTGTTTGGCAAGACTCAAAAGAAGAGATTTTATTGCATTTTGTATTTGATGAAAATTCTAAATTATTTAAGGGAGTCAATAGCTTTGGCTTGCGGTTACGGCACGAATTATTTGATAAATGGCTTACAGAAAAAGCGACAATTCAGCATGTTTTGAAAAACCTTAAAATAGCTAATTTTGATCCAGAATTTTTTAAATCTTTTGAAAAGAGAATTGTCGAAGCTTTTAACCAAGAATTTAATGAAACGGTAGCGCTAGCGCCAACAAAGTGGTGGAGAAAATTATTATTGGATAAAGTATAGAAATTATGGGAACGACAACTAATTACTCTATCGCTGGAGATAAAACACAGGATTTAAACATTACTCAAAAGCTAGGCTTAACCTTGGCTTCGATTTCTTTATTTATTCTGCTTTTAACATGGTTTACGGGTTTAACTTTAACACCAAGCTGGTTTTATTTAAGTATCCTTTTGTTGGGGTTTTCAGCTGGACCTGTTATTTACGCTGTTGGAACATACAAGGGTTTACCTGCTGGAATAAAAAATAACGGTGTTTATTTTAATTCCCTTACAAATCGAGGAGCTTTAGGTTGGATTGGTGCTATAATTCTCACCTTATTTTATGTTTGTTTGTATTGGTATGGTGACTGGTTTGGTGATGGAACAGGAGCAAAGGGAGCCAATGAAGGAACTGTTGCTTTGTTTGATCCTTTGAGTCAGATGATACGCGGAAAATCTGCAGATAAATGGTTTTTATACGGAACATTCTATACGGTAGCGATCGTGTTTTTAGGTACAAAATTCTTGTTTAAATACCGTAAAAATAGATACCATTTTATAAGAACAGTGGTCGTAATGTTTTCACAATTGGGATTGGCATATATTCTTCCTTTTGTATTAGAGGGATTAAATGCGACTTCTGGTGGTTATTATTCTTTGAATCCAGTAAACTCTTGGCCTTTAAACTCAGATTTTTTGACAGGTTATCGTATTGATGCTCGAATAGCTCCGGAAAGTCAACCTATGGGAGTTGCTTACATGGTTTGGGGAATTATTTTGTTTTTGATTATCACTCCATTCGTGACTTATTTGGTTGGGAAACGCTGGTATTGCTCATGGTTTTGTGGTTGTGGTGGATTAGCCGAAACAGCAGGAGATAATTTCAGACATCTTTCTGATAAATCCCTCAAAGCATGGAAAATTGAACGTTGGCTAGTGCATTCTGTAATGGTTTTCGTAATGTTGATGACTATCGCAGTGATGTATTCTTATTTCGCAAAATCAGAATTTAAATTGATGATGTACTTTCCTGCTTGGGTAGGTTATAGTTTGCTTTTTGGTTTCTTAGGATTGGCTGTTTTGTTATTCCTATTTCTATATTTCAAAGGAAAAGGGAAATCAAGAAACTTTATGTTAGTTGGGGCAGTAATAGGCATGGTAATGATTCTTTCCATGTTGTTCAGTTATCTAGGAAATGATTCTCAAGCTTTTGGAATAAACAGCAATACCATTAAGAAAGGATACGGATTTTTCATTGGTGCTATTTTCTCAGGAATAGTTGGGGTTGGATTTTATCCATTGCTCGGAAACCGTGTTTGGTGTAGATTTGGTTGTCCAATGGCGGGTTACATGGGAATTATTCAACGTTTCAAATCACGTTTTAGAATTACTACCAATGGAGGTCAGTGTATTTCTTGCGGAAATTGTTCTACTTATTGTGAACAAGGAATTGATGTGAGGGCTTATGCTCAAAAAGGTCAAAACATTGTTCGTGCAGCGTGTGTTGGTTGTGGAGTTTGTACCTCTGTTTGTCCACGTGGTGTGTTGAAGTTAGAAAACGGTCCAGAAGAAGGTCGCGTAAATGACAATCCTATTATCATTGGTCATGATGAGCATCCTACGTTGCGGAGATAGAAAAAACAGCATTCTCATTCTTTGTAGGGCATCTCTAATCACTCTGTTAGCAACCAAATTAGGGTTTTTAGAGGTGCCCTGTAGTAAATTTGCGTTTCAAATTGCTTTTATCCCAAATAAAAAATGACACAAATCAAGGAAATTGATTATACAAAAGTTTTTGTAGTTATTCCAGCTTTCAATGAAGAGCAATCTATTGGAAAAGTAATTCATGACATTCCAAATGTTCCGAGAAAAAACATAACCGTTGTTAACAATGGTTCCACAGACTCAACACAAAAAGTGGCTGAAGAAAGTGGCGCAACGGTTCTATCTGAAGCCCGAAAAGGGTATGGTTGGGCCTGTTTAAAAGGATGTGAGTATGTAGCGAAAATGAAAGGGGAAACTATTGTTTTTCTTGATGGCGACTATTCCGATTACCCTGATCAACTCCCTAGCGTAATTGCACCTATTTATGAACAAAATATGGATTTAGTCATTGGATCTCGCGTTTTAGGAAGTCGAGAAAAGGGTTCGATGACAATTCCTCAAAGTTTTGGAAACTGGCTTTCTTCAAAATTATTATTTTTATTTTATGGGGTTAATTATACCGACCTTGGGCCTTTTAGAGCCATCCGTTTTGAAAGTTATAAATCGCTCTCAATGAGCGATAAAACCTACGGTTGGACAATTGAAATGCAAATAAAAGCAGCCCAAAAAAAGATGAATTATTGCGAGGTTCCTGTCGATTATAAAGTCCGAATTGGACAATCAAAAGTAAGTGGAACGATAAAAGGTGCGGTAATGGCAGGAATAAAAATTATATTTGCAGTATTTAAGTACAAATTTACAAAATGAATTTGCTTTTTCTTCTTGACAGTGCTTTAGGCGAGCCCACTTGGATGTTTAATTGGGGTGACGCTTTTGGGTTTGAACATTACTTTGCACATCTTCTTGCAAAGCTTATCCTTATTATTTACGGACTTAGTCTTGTATTGATTCTATTTTATAGTATTCTGCAACTTTCTTTGGCCATAAAATATAAAAACAGTAAATCCGAAAAGAAAAAGGAACTCCCCAAATTTGATGCAGATAATACGCCTTATGTGACAGTTCAGTTGCCAATGTATAACGAATATTATGTTGCAGAACGTGTTATAGAACGTGTGGCACAATTGGACTATCCATTAGATAAATTAGAAATTCAGGTTCTTGATGATTCGACGGATGAAACCGTAGAAGTAATTGCAAGAAAAGTCAAAGAAGTGCGTGAAAAATATGGTGTTGATATAAAACATATTCACAGAACAAATAGAGTAGGTTACAAAGCAGGTGCTTTGGACAGCGCTTTGCCTGATGCAAAGGGTGAATTTGTAGCCATCTTTGATGTTGATTTTCTTCCAGATGTTGATTTTCTTCAAAAAACAATGCCTCAATTCCTCAATCAAAAAGTAGGAGTTGTACAAACACGCTGGGGACACATCAATAAAGATTATTCTTTATTGACAGAATTACAAGCATTTGGTTTGAACGGTCACTTTGCAATAGAGCAAGGCGGGAGAAGTGCTGCTGGACATTTTATTAATTTTAATGGTACTGGAGGAGTGTGGAGAATTAAATGTATCGAAGATGCAGGAGGTTGGGAACACGATACATTAACAGAAGACTTGGATTTGAGTTATAGAGCGCAAATCAAAGGTTGGAAGTTTAGCTATTTGGAAGATGTTATCTCTCCTGCAGAATTGCCAATTACAATGAGTGCGCTAAAAGGGCAACAACACAGATGGATGAAAGGGGGTGCTGAATGCTTTAGGAAAATGGCGAAACGTTTGATTATGGCAAAAGATGTTAGGTTAATGGATAGAATCCATGGATTGTCGCATTTATTTAACTCTTCTGTTTTCGTATTTATTTTGGTAATGAGTTTGCTAAGCCTCCCAGTTCTTCATATAAAAGACAGTTTCTCAGACCTAAATTACTTCATTCAATTTGGTAGTGTATTTATCATGTCTACTTTGTTTTTGATGTTCTATTATTGGAATTCGTACAGAGATAAAACAGAAGACAAGAAAAAATCTGTATTTCAATTTGTAAAACGATTTTTACAATTTCTTACCATTTCAATGGGCCTTTCTTTAAGTAATGCAGTTGCTGTGATTGAAGGATATATGGGGATTAAAAGTTCGTTTGTTAGAACACCAAAGTTCAATGTTGGAGCAAAAGAGGAAGGGATAATTGAGAATAAATACGATAAGAAATCAGTTTCTTTAGTGACTATAGGAGAAGGAATCCTGTTCCTAGTATTTGGATTTACAACACTAAATAGATTGGCTTATGGAGATTTAGGAATGGTTCCTTTTCACTTGATGTTGGCAATCGGTTACGGAACAGTTTTCTTTTACAGTATTGCGGAGGTCAGACCAGCATTGTTTGCATTCGTTCCTAAATTCAATACAAGTAACGTTAACGCATAATACAATATGCAGCTGAAGTTTGGAGGTTTAATTGGAGCGCTTGTGCTTTATGTGGTTTCCCTTGTTTTAATTTCTTATGTTGCAAATCAATCTGATTTTATATTTAGTTTTTCTTCTTATTCAATTGCATTTATTGCTTTCCTTTATTTCATTTCTATCCGAAATAATTTTTCCTTGCAAACTTGGAAAAATATTGCGCTTGGTTTATTTCTGATTCCTGTATTCTCGATTCCTTCGCTTTCTCCAGATGTATATCGGTTTTTGTGGGATGGAGAATTGGTTACTTTAGGAATTCATCCTTATGCTTCAGTTCCAAATGACTTAATGCAATTCGACAGTCGGGTTTATAATTCCGATTATATGAACTCGCTTTATATTCAAATCTCTGCGCTTTCTCAGCAGAATTTTTCGACTTATCCTTCGGTCAATCAGTTCTATTTTTTGATCACTGCCTACCTAACTGATAATTTATTTGTCTCCTTGGTTATATTGCGAATATTGATGTTATTAACACTATTGGTGGGCTCGAAGTATTTCTTTAAAATTCTTAAAATACTTTCTATTCCTGCTAGTAATAGTGTTTTACTTTTGCTTAATCCTATTTTTATTGTTGAAGTAATGGGTAACTTTCATTTTGAAGGAATCATGCTTTCTTGGCTGATGATTGGGATTTATTTTATGCTCAAACACCAATGGATAAGAAGTAGTCTTTTTTGGGCAATTGCTATCAATATTAAACTTACGCCTCTTGTTTTATTGCCGTTTTTGATTCGGTTCAGAAACATTAAAATAAGTTTAAAATTCTATATTCTCACTTTTCTTTTTTCAGGTGGACTGCTCTTAATTTACTTATGGCCAAGTCTATTTTGGAATTTTATGCAAAGCATAGAATTGTACTTTGATAATTTCGAATTCAACGCGGGTGTTTTTTACCTTCTTAAATGGATTACGACCTTTTTTATTGAATGGAACCCAACTTTCATTGTTGGTCCAGTGTTATCCCTTATTGCATTTCTATCAATAGTATTGATGGCCTTATACAAGCCAATCAATA
>Ga0307966_1001130_pt1 | contig 21333 bp, 22 predicted proteins | sample OrgLakmetagen646_FD_203141 | JGI IMG/M metagenome (GOLD analysis project Ga0307966, IMG submission 203141) | Saline water microbial communities from Organic Lake, Antarctica - #646 | ecosystem: Environmental > Aquatic > Non-marine Saline and Alkaline > Saline | place: Antarctica: Organic Lake... | reverse complement strand
CATGTTTCCAAGTCGTTGCCACGCAACTCGTCTGAACTTAGCCGAGCGTCAGGTATGATATATCGATATATCGTGTAATGTTGAAGTCGCAATCTCGCTACCATATGAAGTAAGTAGCTAATAATCAATGAGAGCTGGGGGCAAAGGCAACATTTGTTGTTTGATGAGAGGCACTTGGCATGAACAGGGCCAATTTTGCAAGCGTAGGAAAATTTACAACGCACCCTACTACACCTAGTTCACACCCGCATTATTCGCGCACCTAGTAGTTTTACGTTAAGGAAGTGAAGAGTGTCACACAGGTGTGATATTGTGACGGTAACTGTTAGGCAACTCAGCCGTTTGTGAAGTTCTGCCTGCTGTTCACACTACACTATTCTACACAACTCGAGGTAACACGAACAGAACCCAGGCGACCAACCAAGAGTATTTCTGGCAAGTATACTTTGAGAGCAAGACAAGGCTGATACAGTCCTGCACTCCTGAGCAAATAAATCAAGCGCATCTATCTGACATTACATGCCCACATAACCCAGGCTCCTGGACGACCAGCGGGGCTTCACCTCAGGACATCAGGTCGGCCGAGCGTTGCTGTGGGGGTGGCGGGCGGCAGCAGCGTGCGAAAGGAGCTCTTAGAGAGCAGGCTGTACAGACGCACTGTGAGTACATTGGAGAGGCAAAACAATCAGCTTGTTAGTGCCTGCATCCTACAATGAACTCTACAATTTGCTTGCTAAGCAGCAGAGCGGAAGTGCTGGTTGTAACTTTGCTGGCATGGATCAGTACATTTAACACATGTCATGTTAGGTTTTTTAAACTTGCCATTTTCTTGCCATTTTCTGCGCCCTCCCTCCGCCCCCAAAATCCTGGAAGGGTGTTAATCAGCAACTTATGGCGTGTTTACAACGAATTTAGATTAGTTAATCCAGGGGCGTATTAATGAACACCATGAATCCAAGCATTAATCCATGCATGTTTACAATGCACCTTGATTTCCGCCACTTTTGCTCACCCTCTTTTCGCTGCCTTCTCTCCGAGCAGCATAGCAATGATCTAAAAACCATTGATCAGGCTGCAGGAAGTCGGAAGAGCGGATGTTTGGGCGGTCAAAGTTGAGCCAGAGGCTTAATTTGGCCCGAGATTCCAGGGGCCATGTAGCTCAGACTTTGTTAGATTGTAGGGCGTTTTATACCGTGGTCATTTCGGCGCTTTACGCCATTAATCCTAAATTGACACCCCCTCCCTGGATTAAGAATAATTCACGTTAACTCATCAATCCGGCCATTAATTCACTCGTTGTAAAATTGAAGTAATGCATTTTCATTTAATATTAATTCAGCCGTTGTAAATGCGCCATTAGTCACTTGTTAGTCACTTGCCAGCACACGCTCATCATCTTACACCATGCACCGTGTATCATTCACATCAACAGTGTCACTAATTGAATAATTATAAGCAATTCCCCTCATTATTCATCCACGTCACACATCACCTTTCTCACAAGGCACGAATAAATAAGAATGTTGTCATTCATAGGTGGCCGACCCCCCATACTGGGAGGAATACTTGACTGCGGACAGATTTGCCAAGTACCTGCAGTCAACCTTTGAGTAAGTCAGTGCAGGGAATTTTTGGTTGGTTTTGAACACAGCGAGCTTTCATAACTGTGGTTGATCGACAAACTTGTATACCTGTATGACAATATTTTCTTGACCATATGTCACCTCCAACCTTTTTTGCCTTGATTCCAGCTCGCGCATTATCAGGGCTCTGTATGGCCCACTAGCCAGTGTGGTTGCAACGTCTGTGGTGGTCTGTGGATGGGAGACAGCTCGCATGCAGGGCTTGCTTCCTGCTGAGTATCCCAGGTGAAACAGCTACATTTTATAATTTGTGTGTTTTGGACATCAGCAGATTCAAAGAGTACAGCACCAGAATATTATGTCGTACGACTTTGCATTCAAGAGAAGGCCTGTTTTGTGCAATAAGCCCCTATCTGGAGCAACAAAAAGTGAGTTGAACGTTCTTTTAGCACGCCTCTGCAAATATAGAGGATATCAGCTGAAAAACGGGACCTGGAAATTATTAGAGCTTCCTGTTTCGGGCCCTATGCTCCTCACTGTAATCCTCACTGTTTTCCTGAACGATGTTGCTCTGGTACACAGTATTTGCATGCCTAACAACACTCCCTTGGGGCTGACGAGCTTTGCTGTCTCCTTGCTTCTGGTGAGGGCCTCTTTCCTGCTGTGTCAACCTGCTGTGCGTGTCAACTTGCTGTGACGACTTGCTTTGTCAACCTGCTGTGTCGACCTGCTGTGTCAACTTGCTGTGTCAACCTGCTGTGCGTGTGTCAACTTGCTGTGACGACTTGCTGTGTCAACTTGCACGTAGACTAGTTCAAAACCTCTTGATTGCGGGCTCGATTTGCACCAAGACAAGCACAATAGGCTTCCAGATCAAAAAATATTTGAGGCTTGTATGGATCCTTGTGGTGCCGCTGCTCTTTTGTAAGCGCTTCTTTCTGCTCTCAGGTATACCGCACAAATCAGAGTTACAGCAGGTGGTGGGAAGCCAGAAAGATCTGGGGCACCATCCTAAACCGAGTCAGGGATATCAACACACAGGTAAAATTAATAAAACGTCTCAAGGATCTGGTTCCTGTTTGTCTGCAGCACCCTTTCCTTTTTCACTGCCGTGTGTAGATTCCATCATCTGCACTTCTGGACCCTGTGTTCACACACGAGACTTTGGACAACATGTCGATAACCTGTTACAGGCTGCTGTCTACATTCCAGAAAATGCGCAGCAGTACCGGAAAGGCGTGATGAGCTGGTCAGTGCCGTTTTTGTGGTTTTGTCTCCTGCGTTTTAAACAGCGGTGTTGATGCACCAGCTAATCAGTCAAATTGATTTTATTACTGTCTGTGTTTTGCATGAGAAACGCAGGTCGATTGCCTTTACTCGGACCTTGGAGGCGCACTTGCAGGTGAATATATTATTGTTAAATGTGCGTTTGTGTAAGTGCTTGTATATATGTATGCCATCAAGCTGCTGTAGCTGTGTGTCCATTGAGTGCCGTCATCAAAACACGCATCATATACATGGTGAGAACATGGCTATTTCCTTAGCCACGCAACTGCTGGTGTAACATGTTTCCTTTAGGTGTTAGGCACAATTTAGTGCCTTTTTGTGCATGTAGGTTGCGTGTGTGCGTCCTTTGAGATCTGCAGGGCCCTTGGAGGCCTGACTGCACAAGTTGATAACGAAGCGTTGGCTTTTGCACTCAATTCTGTAATGCAGGGAAAGCTGGTGGCACGTCCATTGGAAACAAATCTAGAGAAGGTGCTTGACCCCAAGGATCTTGACACGGTTATGAAAAGCCAGCACAAGGTAGAGCTCTGCGTTTGCACTTGTGTGTGTTTGTGTGTATGCAGAGTGCATGTGTGTATTTTTTTATGCTGCTTGAAAGCCTGCTAGGCTAACGGCATCCTCAGTGCTCTTCAGTTTCAGAAGTGCAAACTTGTGAGAAGGGAGAAGGAAAATATTTGCTGCCTTAGAAGTCAAGTCTGGTCGTCTTTTGCAAATGACGCAATTTTCATTGCCTGAATCACACATACAGGTCGTCAAGAGCATCTCGATGCTGGCAGAGGTATCACTGCAGGCCCCTATTAACAGCATTGAGCGCATGATGCTCATGGAAAATGTGCAAATGTTTTATGATTGCCTTGGTGAGTTCTTTGTGTGTGCGTGAATCATGACACATCCGTGTACATGTGGTTGATCTAACAATAAAGGAACATTCCCTGTCACAACTGTGCCAAAAATGTGTTTTAAGCACCCAATTGTAGATACGGGTGATTTGGTACTATGAGGAACACTGCTAGGCGTGCAACAGGCAAGCATTTGCTGCACTTACCCAACATGCGCAAGTCATATATAAGGAAAGCAACTATGGTACTTACGGCACTATCATTGTACTGCTCGTTTGTGTTACAGGCATGTGTGAGCGGATCATGCGCACGCCCATGCCTTTGCCCTATACAAGGTACGCTCTGACAGCAATACTTTAAACTTATGCTATGGCCTTACCCAGAACTCACTTATTGTATGAGCACAACTCTTTTGCTTTCTCCTCCTTGCATTCATCGAGACTGTCATTGACTGGATTTCTTTCCTCTTTCCTCTTAACCCACTGTCATCCCTGAATCGCAGGCACTCCTCACGCTTCTTGTTTGTGTGGATCAACACCCTCCCTTTGTGAGTACGTGGCTTTTATAATACTGGACATTGATAAAACACATGTGACAAGTGAGAGAGCGTCGCTAGCGGCGCTGAAAAATTGGCGAAGCCCATCATGCGCGCAACGTGTGCATGCATATGCATGTGTGCGTGAGTGTGTGTGTGCCTGTGTGTTTGGGCGTTGTATGTGAGCGCACGCGTGTGTCTATGTGTTTGTGCGTGTGCATGTGTACGTGCATGTGCGCGCCTGTGAGTATTTGCGCGCGTTTGTGCTTGTATGTTAGTGCGCATGCGTGTGTGTGTATGTGTGTGTGTATGTGTGTGTATTTTTGTGTGTGTGCGCGTGCGTTATGTGTGCGTGTGTGCCTGTGTGTGCCTGTGCTGCCCCACAGATGCTGCAGTGGTGTTCACGATGCTGTGCTGGAGCAGCCTTTGCTGAAGCAGACGGGAGGATATGCTGCTCCTGCTGCTGCTGTTCCCTGTCTGTTGAGAGGGCAGGTGCGAGCACGGTGCCCAAACTGTCCATGATGTCTGAACTCAGCCTTAACAAGTAGTGCGTGGCAAAAAATGAGCCTGGGAAGGCCTGCGTGAAGTGTGGTGGGACATAGACAACACTAGGGGCTCACGCCTTATGAGGGGGGCTTTGCCAAAAAGATGACACTCAAAAAGTGAATGCCAGTATTCAGTACTCCAAGGCGCACTTACACATAATTAAGCGACAAGCAACCTGTGGTATGCTCACGTACCCATTCAATGTACACATTTGTACCTACAGTGTGCTGTTCCCTGCCTTTGGTTGGGGCTGTATCCCGGTGGCTGTGCTCATCAGCTCCTTGCTGTTAGGGATTGATGAGATTGGCGTCCAGATTGAAGAGCCCTTGTGAGTGTGGTGGTTTCAGATCATGAACTTTTTAGATGCAGTCGGTGGCTTACAGACAGCCCCTTGTGGTGTGATTGTGAAGAAGCTGCTGTTTGTGCCATGCTCATTTCTGTACTCTTTCACTTGTCTTGCAGCGGCCTGCACCACCTGGACCCGATCTGCGTCCGTGCTGAGGCTGATGCACGCAGCATCGTGGCTGAGCAGCCCCAAGTTGCAGACTACGTACGGGTGAGTAGTTGTGTGGGAAACAAGGTTGGACAAGTCTCCCCCTAAATAAAAAAGAAAAACTGTGCAGGCAGTAAAAAAACGCTTCCCACATTTTTTTAAGAAAGAGGAACCACTTTGGTACTGGGTACCATAAAACTCCACCAAAAAACAAGAAAAATATCAAAGGGGATCCAGAGGGTTGCATGCTTGACCTGAGACCGGCTCCTGAGAGTTGCTAATAGTGCTGGATAGGTAACATGGGGAACATTCATAATTATATCTATAAGATGTCAATTATAAGTAGGTAGCAATGCAGCTCACAAAGAGGGGGGAACATAATAAAAATGAGGTATCGTGTCCCCTCATGCTGCAACGGACTGTCAATGTAAGCGTGTCTACTCTTTGCAGTAAATAAATGCTTAAGCATCATGCACGCCATGTTACTATGTAAGCATCACAATGGAATTCTTCAGCTATGCAGTGTCTCCTTCAGACTTTCTCGGGCTTCAAATAGGTGTAAAGCGTCTCATTTTCCTGTTTTGCTGATGAACATTGTACTGTGATGTTGGTACAAAGCTTGCTTGCAACAAAGATCAACATCACCAGCACACAATGGCCACTTGCTTGCTGGGCACGTGCCAATCAACCTGGCAGGGCCTAAGTCGGTCATCCAAGACACTCGCTGAGTCTGCAAACGAGCGTGGCGTACCACCAGAGGCGAGATGAAGGTCCTCACTTGTTTAAGTTGATAAAGGAAAAAGTTAGCATGCAGCTTGGGGGGAAAAGGTTAGCATGCAGCTTGGGGGGTGTCACTGTAAACAAGTAACCAGCTTGGTGTGAGGAACCAGCTTGGTGTTTGTTAAATTTTCCTTTGTATATTTGTTAGATTTTCTTGAATTGTAACTGAATTGAGACTGGCCTGGCCAAATGCTTGCGATCAGCAAGATATTGCAAGTCAGACACTTGTGAGCACACAATACTGCTGTAACAAACCAAGACAGCTGTATCATCTTTTTCCTAGGCCGTTCCAAATTTAGAAAGAGAACATTGCGGCATGTTCTTTCTTTAATCCGGAGAGAATAAGCAGGAAACAGGAGCTGGATGCTTCTTTTCTCTGAGGTAGAGCACGTTACAATTGCCAGCCTAAAAGGGCATTAGAAGGAAAATCAGAATTGTTTTTAGTAGCCACGCCATGTGCAAAGCCTTGAAATGGAGAAAATGGTGTTAATTCTGAGCTGCTCAACTTGCAAATGTCAAGAAACAAGGTTTACACGGAAAAGCCTTCAGTCAAAGCGTGCGACTATAGCCTGCTCTGAAAACAGCAGTCATGTAGGATTTACAGGATTTACAGATAAAGCCATGAGTCAAAACGTGCGGCTGGCAGTTCATGTTAAAAATAGTAGAGTTTGTTGTTGTTCTGGTGCAAGAAAATAAAAACATCCTGTGCTCTTGCCTCTGAGAATAAGGACTCATATCTCCTGTGAAGAGACACTGTATGGGGGTGTGTTCATTGTTAAATTTTGCTGTTGTGCTCTCGTGGGAAGCCATCAGAATGGGGTGTCCAAAACTCCAAGTTTCTCTCACACTCTCTCTCTCTCTCTCTCTCTCCCCCTCTCTCTCTCCCTCTCTCTCTCTCTCTCTCTCTCTCTCTCTCCCTCTTTCCCTCCCTCCCTCTCTTTCTCTCTCTCTCTCTCTCTCTCTCTCTCTCTCTCTCTGTCTCTCTCTCTCTCTCTCTGTCTCTCTCTCTCTCTCTCTCTCTCTCTCTCTCTCTCTCTCTCTCTCTCTCTCTCTCTCTGAGGTCCACAACAAAACGACTGAGGTCAATGGGTTCACAATTCCGCTGCTTTTCTTTGAACATGTACTCTTGTAACAGACCTGTCATGAGAAAATAAAGATCAAGAAACAGACGGTGAATGTTGATACTGTTAAGAACAGATTCAGCAAAACATTTCTTTACCGCTTCTTGCCAAGCATTGTGTAAGGTAAGCTATACATGCCTCTGGGGGGCATCTGGAAAAAAGCTTGTGAAAAGCCTGAAAAAAAAACAAGCCTACAAGCAAGAGCCGTCTGTATACTGGAAAACTAGCAGAGTGACTCAGTGACTCACATACATTAAATGTTACAAGATTACAAGATTACAAGAAAAAAGTCCTTCAGTCAAGAAGTATGACTTTTTGCCTGCGCATAAAGTAAAATAAGTTCATAAATGAAAAAAAGGATTTGTTGTTTTCCTGGTGTAAAAAAGCAGACACATCCTGTCTTGTTTGTGAAAAAAAGAACCCTTATTTCCTGTGGAGAGAAATTATCTGAGGGTACGTGCAGTGAAAGAGAACATGCTTTTCAATCTGGACATTATCATCAGCCTCACATAAGTCGCAAGTAGGGGAAGAGGTAGAATTTAAGTTGCGGTTTCAACGCAAAGGGTGTGGACGCGAAGTCTGAAACGAGCCACACTGCGGATAACATCTCGAGGAAGGTCAAGAAGCATGTACCTGGGAAGCCTATAGGGAGGATGGGAAACCATAGCTCTTTGTGCAGGCAGTGCGCACCACTGGTGATAAGTAAGCGTTTTGCTGTTGCGCTCTCTAGGGTTGGCTATCAGAGAAAGGTGTCCAAAACTCTAAATGTCTGTCCCTGAAGACCACGACAAACCGACTGAGATCAATAGGCTCACAGTTCAACAACAACTATTGGTTAAACTTGTTACATGGTCAATGTGACATGTAAGATTGGGTCAAGCCTTCCATGGCTGAATGAATGTGGGAGGACCGGCATTCAGGAGACTTGCAGCTCAATTGCATGTCAGCTTGCAAAACCTTCCTCATTGTGGAACTGTTGCATTGGGTAAGGGAGTTGTACAAACGCATTGCAACGTGAAACCAGTTGAATTGCAGAGGCTCCAGTCCACACTCTCGCACAACGCACCATGAAGGAGTGGTGTCTCTGACTCCAAGAATCCTTTTCAGCACTGCCAAAAGCCATTTCTGTAAAGGGTTATCCATCTCTCTACCTTGTCGTAAGAAGGGAGTAGCCCATATCTGACTCGTACACATGCTAGCAGGAATTGCGTAAGTTTTGAGGAGCCAGATATGAGCGTGTAATTTGTTGGCAAGGTCATGGGTCTTGACGAATGCTTGACTCTGAAAGTACCAGCCACGAATGGTCGCAGAGCTGCGTCAGCCGCAATATTCAGATTCATCTGTCTGTCGCACACCATACCAAGATATTTGAAGATGTTTGAGTAGCAGGGGGCTGCACGCCATCGAAGAAAAGGGGAGGCAAAAAACTGTAAGGCCTGCAATTAAAACACATCACCTCAGAACTTTGTGTGTTTACTGTCAAGGACTTTTTTTGGGCGTAGACTCTTAATTTATCAAGCACAGTCTGTAGCTCATTGTGATCAGTCGACGTGAGAGAAAGATCATCGGCAAACAGCGGGTGGGTCGCTGTAAAATTGGGAATGCCCGTGATCGCGCCCTGCACCCCCTCAGCCAGGCTGCGTATGTAAAGCAATGTTAAATTTTGAGGAGTGTTGTTCGAAGCACCAGAGCGCCTGCTAAAAAAACTTGGAAAGGGAGAAAAATGCATAACGTTATTTGTGACACGGCAGCACTGAATCAAACCAGGAATAAAATCCACCAAGCACCTGCCAGCAGGACCAACCGACCGCATCAAATCAAAGAGGGGGACGCATGAGCTATGTTTTGGGCACATGAACAGACACTTTAATACGCATACAAAATTTAAATGATGCCTGATTTCAGCAAGGCGTTTCATCTCCCGATTCAGTTGTTGTAAAGATCTTTGCAACTGACCGTAATTTCTACCACGCTGAAAAGTCTATCTGTAAATAATATAAATAAAAAGTCTCGCAGGACGCTTAGGAATACGTGAAGCAAAGCTTTCTGACCAAAACAATGCTGTTGAGCGGGTTGTCTGTGGGCTCGAGCTTGCCTATGGCAGCGCGGCCAAGAGCCTCAAGGTCGGTCGACCCGTGCCGTGCCATTCAGGTGTGCTGCAGTTGCTCTTCAGAATCGGTCAGTCAGTCGTGTGCCCCCCTTGAGCAGAAAAGTCTACTACAAAAGATTCTTTCGCAACATACCTTGTGTATCGCACACAAATAGAAAAGGGAAAAGAAATATTGCATTGCTGTACAGAACAGCAGTGCCAACGGCAAGCATAGTAGGATTTTTGCAAACTTGCATTCCATTCAATCACACTATCAGACTTAGAAAGAGACATGGTGAACGCACACGTGGCTGCTGAGGTACAGAGCAAACATAGAACTTCAGTATCACATTCACAAACAAACTCCTGCACCTGCGCCTCAGATTGATGGGCGGCTACGCAGTTCAAGCAGCCTTGTTGACCAATCTCGTGTGGACCTCCACAAAAGCCGCACATCCAGACGCACGGTGCGTGTGACGAAGGGTTTGGCATGCAATGTTCCTGACGTTGCGCGGTTTAAGGAGCATTTTGGATTCACTTCTGATTGGTGCTCCGTTGCGATTTGACCCAGGTGCAAACCAAATCACACAGCACGCGCATGTACCTGCACTACAGGTTGCTGACACCCAATACTGGGAGCGGTACCTGCAACGGGAGCGATATTTTAAATATCTTGGGAATATGTTGTTTGAGTGAGTCTTTCCTCCTTTTAGCGCTGTTCGTGTACATATGAACACTATGCTCAATAGCGTGAATAAGAACTGCCTTGCTCAGGAAAGTCCAAGCCGGATCCCGTCCTCTCAAGCTTTCACAGCTTTTGCTCAGCACATTATTGCTACCACCATCTGTGGTATCATACCTTCACACCACTCCCCTATGCTTGCAGCTCAACCGTCCTCAAAGCCTTACAAGGGCCAATGTCTGCAGTACTGCTGTCTGGTGTGTTTATCTGTTGCTATGAAACTGCGCGTGAGCAAGGCAGTTTGCAAGGTTTTCCCAGGTGCGTAAAGCAAGGTCTTCAGAGTGATACTTGTAGTAATGCACGACATGCATATTTACAACATCATGGTGATGAGCTATGTGTTGCCCATTTTACTGCAGTGTTTTAGAATGTCTTGCACATACCAAAGCAGCAACCCTCTCCCTAACTTGGCTGGGGTATGATCTCCTGATGTCCTACAAAAGCATGTGATGCCAACGCCTTGATGATTACTGCGTGAGCAATACATGTTGAAGCTCAGATTACAATGAATTACGCTCTTATGTTTGTTTGTTTGCAGCCTCGCCATGCCTGACGCATCTGCTCTAAATTTGAGTGGCTTCGCAATCTCACTCTTGCTGGTGAGTCCTCCCAATTGGCCACGAGCAGTTGCTTTACTCCTTCAAATAACTACAGAAGCTCTGCGTGTTTTGCTTTGTTGGTATCATTCCCTCCCCACTTCCTTCACGGAGGACCTACGAGGAAAGCGATAGGACAGTGATCCTGCTCAAGGAAAATGTCACTTTGATGGGCAGTGGGCAGGTACCTTAGATTTACGACACACCTGTGCCTTTCAGGTGTACCGTACAACTCAGGCATACAACAGATGGTGGGACGCACGTAAAATCTGGGGCACCATCCTTAACCGTGTTAGGGACATCAACACTCAGGTCTGCAGATTTGCAGCAAATAAGGATTGTCTAGGATTCGAGGCCATTCTTTGTTTCCTACAGTATCGTTTCACCAATTATTGCAAAATACATTCGTCACGGAGTAGAGTGAGTTCAAATCACAGTTTTTGCAAATTACAGGCCGCTGTTTTTATTTCTGAGGAGGATACTGAGATGAGAAAAGGCATTCAGAACTGGAGCATCGCTTTTGCTCGTACCCTCGAGGCACACTTGCAGGTGTGTGTGTATGTGTGTGTATATGTGTGATATGTTGTGTGTGGGTGCATGCCCTGAGGGTGCACGAGAACGGATCCTCCAAAGGCTGGATGGAAGCATTGCCTGCCAAATTTCTCGTGCGCAATACATAGCAAGTTGTACAACATGCTATACGAAACTGCAAGTGAAGAGCGGGCATCAAGGATCAAGGGTAGACGCCAAATTACTTAGGGTTCAAACCAGTGAGAATGCCACCTAACTCTTTTGTTGTCTCACAGGGTAATCAAACAGCAAAGCCCCTGCATTCCAATTTGGAAAGCATCGCATCCAGCGAAGAAATTGAGAGCATCACGAACAGCCGACACGAGGTTGTGAAGTGCTGCAGCTCCCTGGCTGAAATCGCCATACAGGTGAGGCTTTGTGGAGGGGAGGGGGGGTATGGATGAGGGTTTGGCAGTCACCATGTCAATGTTTCATTCATTACTTACACGTCTTTTGTTTTGCACAGCAAGTTATGCATTAATTGTCTTCTTGTGTGTTACACCTTGTTGCACAATGTCACACGGTATGCAGGCTCCCATCAACAGCATCGAGCGCCAGATGCTGCTCCAGAACGTGCAAATGTTTTACGATTGCCTAGGTAAGTGTGCGGAATAACGCCTCAGTGTGTATCGTGCATTTGCTGTTTCTATTGAATTGCCATTGTGTGGGTGGGATAAAGGTTCCTTGTGCAAAGAGGAGCTGAAGCAGACAAATTGTTCACTGAAACAAATATAAAAACAAGCAACTCTTTTCCTTTTATTTGCAGGGGGTTGCGAGCAGATCATGCGCACGCCCCTTCCACAGCCTTTCACCAGGTGCGGTTTTCTAGTTCCTAGGATTGTTGCAAAGGTTCATACTCACGGCAGTGGGCATCAAGGAAAGCATCAAAAAACTGCTTTCTTGTTTTGTTGTATGTGTTGGATGCATGTGCTACAGAGGCTCAATTTTGTTATTGTTAGAGCTGTCGCTCGTGGTGCACTGATTAAATTTTTTAACTGTCTTCACTCTTTCCCCTCCCTCACAATGCTGCAGGCACACCTCTCGCTTTCTGATGATGTGGATCTTGGCCCTACCAGCGGTGCTCTTCCCCACCTTTGGCTGGGGCTGCATTCCGGTGGCCGTGCTCATCAGCTCCTTGCTGTTGGGGATTGATGAGATCGGCGTGCAGATTGAAGAGCCCTTGTGAGTGCGGCGGATGTTTAATTCCTGAGGTTCTAGGCACATATAACGGCTTACAAGTAGCCTTGTGGTCTCATGTGCATCATACTACTGCTGCTTGTATAGCGCTCAAACGTCTGTCTTTTTTAATCATCTTGCAGCGGCCTACACCACCTGGACCCGATCTGCGTCCGTGCTGAAACTGATGCACGGAGCATCGTGAATGAGCAACCCCAAGTCGCAGACTACGTGCGGGTGAGTCATCTTATTTAGGCCAATTGGGTGAGCACGACCAGTCCTGCCATTGGAAGCAATTATGTCCAAAATGTGCCTGAACAGTGGGGATAAAAAACTGGTGGACGTGTAAAATTTGGTGTGAATACCCTTGGGGGACCACTTACCCCTAGACCTCCACCCAGTGCCCCCAGCCAAGACAAAAAGGGTACCAATCTGCTCCTTTTTAAATTCTGAATCTATCTGCATACTCATCAAGACCTGGAACTGAAATGGTGCCAAGGTAGGGGGCAAAAATTGAGATACGGACGCCCATGCACACATGACCTACCAGGCACCCACAACTGGCTTGCGCAGCCCGGCATTGCCATTGCTTCAGACCTCTACTGACTATCTCATGCTGGCACGATTCTCGAAGTTTGGAGTGAACTGCTGCTTCATTGGCTTGGCTCACCCCGCGGTCTGGACCCAAGCACGTGTGCCTCTGACTTTTGGACATATCCACAGACCCCCCCTTTACTCAATTTGCTCAAAATGGGTGCCAATCAACTGGGCTTGAGCTGGAGATTCCGGCGGTATATTTAAAATTCCGTGAGTGGCCCAGAAATGTTTTGGATTTACCCCCAATATTGTGGACCTCCCCCGATTGGACCCATACAAATACCGGTCGATAGCTCTCGACGCCAGAATTCCAAACATACAGTTCTTATTGAGATTGACATATGACGTCCAAAAGTTTTACGAACTGACGCCTCCTGCTGTGAACGCCTCAAAGTCAAAAACTTATCTTTCAAGCACTGATACCATAATTTCAAGATGACAATAGGTGCCACGCATGAAATTAAAAGTGTACCGTCAAGTTTATCAACCGTTTGAATATGACAATGTTCATTGTAAACACTTTGCAGGGCTTATGCAAGCGCCAGGTGTCTTCAATCGTACGTGACGTACCTGAAGAGGCGAGGTAGAAAGCCTGTTTCAAACACCTAAAATTTTGTTGGCCGACAGGCAGGTACAAGGCCGTTGTTGACTTGTGTGGCAGTGCAAGTATCATGGAAAAAGGAATTCACATGTTGAGCTGCAGAGACTCTGCATTTTGTTTTTCGTGAGCTGTATGTACCACAATTGGTCATTTTGTGAGCTGTAATTTTGCTATAACACTTTCTCACACGCAAGCTGGATTGCTAGTTGAGTGGCGGGTGTCGCTGGTGTATACTACATTTCAAATTTTGTCTGTACTGCTACCTGCAATGTACTATATTGATAATTTCGTATTTTCATTTCATTGATTTTTGTTGAGTTGACTGTTTTAATTTCTGGCGATTTCGTTCTGAGATACTGAACTTATTACAGACACGCTGACTGGTTCCAGCAAATAGTCAATTGCTATAAATAGAGGAAGGAGCGACCGATGTGCTTTTTTCCATCAATTTTTTGTGACGAAATCATTCAGCTGGTCCCGCTTTTATGCCAATGTGACACTAAAGTTTAAAAGACGCTATGCAGGAGGTTGCACAGGATAAAAGACGTAGCGTCCATCTGGACCTTTGATGACTTACCATTTGCCCCATCCTTCTTGTCCCTTGTGAAGTTTGGAGGGAACTGTGTCACTGCAAAGTATAAGACTCAGTACAACAACCAATGGATTCTTAAAGCCAGGGCCGAGTCTCTCTCGAGCAAAGGCTGGGAACTGCACTTTTGCTGGACATATACCATACCACACGCACTCTAGTCGGCTGCCGCGCATTTGCTCCCCAAGGCTGAGAAGTTTACTCAACCATCTGGCTGAGCATAGAGTAATATACTGAGCTGATCAAAACCAGAAAATGCTATCTTCAATAAACTGGCTTCCCCAGCTTATTTAACGAGAATAGAATAACCTCAACTGAACAACCAATAACCAAATCACAGGATTCGTCACTGCCAACAATTGGGCGTCCCACCACTCCCCACATTAAGGAAAAGGAGCCACTTTGGTACGGAGTACCGTAAAGCTCCTCCACCGCAAGAAGGAAGGGAAAAATCAATGGGGATCAAGAGGGTTGCAGCTTGGCCTGAAACCGGCTCCTGATGAGAGTTGATGACAGTACTGGAAAGGGCACGTCTGGTATGGACAAGTTTAGCAGCAAAGTTCACAGAGTGCACATGGAGCTTGGAGGCAAGCTTCTTAACTCTTTAAGAATCAAGACCCAGTTCCTTGAAAGGCTTCAGAGTGTGAGTGTTGTAGATGGTGCCACCCACACCCAAAAGGATGAGCGATGTGGAGAGTAACGGAGGCTCCTTGGAGATGATGGCGTATCATTACATAGGTCCAGGGGAGATAGCAAACTCCCTACTACGAGGTTGAAACGAAACTGAAAGTTGATAAATAAAAGGGAAGCAAGAGAGGCAGGCTGGAAGCGGTAACAGAAAATAGGGGGGACAACCAAGATGATGAGAAGGGCAAAACGTGTACGAGAAGGCCAAGTAAGCACGGGAAAGAAAGAAGGAAGGAAAGCCTGCGTACTTTGGTGCCCATGTAGAAAAAAACGAGTTTTAGGAGGACAGGGCTAGTAAAGAGTGAAAAGGCAACGGGCCGGTCTAGCTATACCATCGCGAGGCACTCAACATAAAAACTAGGGAAGCTAAGAGTTAGCCAGGCAGCTAAGCCATTGCCTTAATGATGCTGGCTGTGTCACCACTACCAGCGGAGTCTTTTTTTTCTTTTCTTTTCTAGCCATTGCGATGACTGGTTAGCCAGAACCAACTCCAACACAACCCAAAGAGAAGAGAGAGTTACAAGGTTTACAAGGTTTACCGCTTTGTCCGTGCTTTGTCTACGCTTTGTAGGTACTTTAACATACACTTTTGTGAGCTAAATTTTGGTGAGGGTCAGCTCAACATGAGCAACAGCAAGATATAGGCAGCAGCAAGGCAGAGCATTTCACAAACACACACACACATACCTATACACAACATGCAGATAAACGGACACCTAGACTGTGTGGTAACTGACGATGGGAGTGGAGGAGAGGTGCAATACAGAAACAGTGTGGCATATTTTGATATCTAGTTTTAAACCAACTGAAAAGGAAGGTTCAACAGGTTGAAACCCTACTACAATCTACAATACAAGTGGGCGCGAGTTAACAGAAACAATTATTATCAGTCACCACATAACAGCAACATGGCCCTGCTTATGAACAAGTCGAGCAGCAAGATGCTGCAGGGTTCTTCTGGACAGCAGGGCCTGACGAGGCTTAACTCGGTCGGTGGTTCCGTGCAGCTGCGGCCACGTTTGCAGGTGGGTCATTGGCGTGTGGATGAGAGCACTGGTCAGGGGCAGCAGGTAGGGATAACGTCCGTCCGGACGATCGGGAGAGAGAGACAGAAGGCGCGAGTACGAGGTTTTCAATGATGGTGACGCTGTGCGCTTGCTTCCCCGGTCTCGCGGACAGATAGAGGGGGGGAGAAGATGGAGATGCAAGCGTGAGACTGACCTGTAACTTTTGGGATGAGGAGACGTGGAATGCAAGCACGGGTTACTAAAATATCACACACCACACACACACACTTGCCTTGCGCGCACACACACACACACACAAACACACACACACACACACACACACACACACACACACACACACACACACACACACTTGCCTCACACACACACACACACACACACACACACACACACACACACACACACACACACAACTTGCGCATGTACGGTGCCTCAACACTTGAAACTCACGTGCAGTTTGTACGCCTTGCCACGACAACTTCACACGTGAACCCTTAGTATTTTGAGGTGTTTTCTGGCCTTATCCCCTGTCCCTGATTTACCTCTTTGATACACTCAACTCAATTCATATACGTCTTTCACTCTCAGGTGCCCGGCCAGCCCGCTGGTCTGACCCTGGGCAGGCCTGACGTGTCTGTAGGCATCTCCAGCATGCGTAAAGAGCTTCTGGAGTCACGGTTGTACCGGCGCACAGCCGCTGACACCGTATGGTGGGAGAACTACCTGACCACCGACCGATACTACAAGAACCTGGGCAGCCTCTTCAAGTATGTGATCATGCCAAGGCACCATGTTGGACAGTGACCGATTGATTGACGGGCAACACACACACACACACACACACACACACGACAAGTGGATGTTTCACAGTCTTCAGCCGCCTATGGTAATATGCCGCAGTCCAAGCATTTGACCACTGATCGCGTCCCCTTCAGGTTCTCCTGCATACGGCCTGTACAAGCACTCTCAGCATGCAAAGCACCCGCAGGCTCTAGAAACACTGACACTTCCCCCTCGCTCCTCCCTGCAGCTCTCGTATCATCAAAGCGCTGTATGGCCCGTTGGCCAGCGTCGGGGTCACCGCCATTGTCGTGTGTGTTTACGAGACGCTCAGGAACGAGGGAATCCTTCCAGCCGAGTTTCCAACGTAGGTCTCATCTGCTGGACCCTCTTTTTCCCAACACCTGCCTTGGGGCGTGCACCCTGCTTCGGCGTATCCTTTCCACCTCCAAATGCTGTTCTTGCTACTACCTCAGACCTCTGACCAGTGGCCGCAAGCAGAGGCACTGGTCATTGTTTAAACATTTTGCTATTTAAACATGTGATTACCTGGTACTAGAATGGGCTGTGTACCCAAGCAAACAAGTGTTTCCTACATCATTTGACCTTCAGCTTTGTGAACAAACACAAAAATTCTTCCTTTTCTCCTGAATGCGCTCACAGTATTTGCATGCCCAATCAGACACCCCAAGGGCTGACTGGCTTTGCCGTGGCTCTCCTGCTGGTGCGTTTTGTGTGTACGTGTGCTTATGCTTGTGCATAAAGACCCCTTCAAGTACCTCCTAAGCAGCCCATGATGCCCCTCAAGAACCCCCCCCTCCCCCGTTCCTCTGCTTGCTTGGTTGTCAGACCTCAAAAGTAACTCCTATCATCCAATCACAAGTCTTCACGACAGATGTCACAAAAACCTGCACCACACACCTGGCGCACTTCATTGGAAGAACGAGCCAAATTAAGGTTTGATCTTGCTTTCATTAGGTCCTCGCTACAAAGAATGCTCATAAAATCATTTAGCGGTTAAAGAGCATTTAGAGCGCTTGTTAAGAGGGATGCACCGCTGGGGCATCCCCTCCCACTTCCACACGTCCCCTCTTTAATCATACGCGTCTTAAATCGTGATATCTGTATGTGTACGATTTTATGCGCAGAAACGTGTACACTTGGAACCTGAGAACCTGGCAATCACGTTTCATTATCCAATCTCCAATTTCCCATGCGCACAACAGGTCTTCCGTACCAACCAGAGTTACGACCGATGGTGGGAGGCACGCAAGGTCTGGGGTACCATCCTGAACAGAGTGAGGGACATCACCACCCAGGTGTGTGTGTGTGCATGCGTGTGTGTGTGTGTGTGGTTTTAAGTGTGGGAAGCTTATGCAATACGTCTTGACACTTGTTCTGCTCCGGTTCTGCTCCGCATCGTGCTCGTGCCAGAAGTAGAACAACCCTGGAGGAATATATTGCCGTTTTGGGTGTACATTCCTGCCTTACCTTAACACGTGCTTGCACATGCGCCACATCTGTGTAAGCAACACACCGAATACACCATTATTTTTGCACGCATGTACATGCAACCATCTTTCTGTGCACCTGCCTTCACACAGCACACAACACAACACGTACCTCAAACCTGTCCATGTACGGTTACCGTTACAGGCTGCCGTCTTTATCCCAGAGGAAGATACAGTGCTGAGGGAGGGCATCAGGAACTGGTCGATTGCCTTCATCCGCACACTGGAGGCACACTTACAGGCAAGTGCCTGCGCTGTGTGTGACCTTTTTCTTGCTGATGCCAATCTTAATTATTAATGTGATCCTGCTGATGCCATTCTCATTAATGAAAAAGGCCGTGACTGGGCAGAGAGGCCAAACAATGGACCGCTTCCTCGTTCGTTAAAGGGTGCCTCAAGCGCGTGGCTGCTGAGCAAACGCACGTCCTACCCCTCTCTCTAAATCCATTTCAAGGCCTGAGTTGCATGCACACGATAAGGGGGGGCTATACACGCTACAGAAAGCCAAATCCCTGAGCACTAGTGGAGACTGTGTAGGGATGCTTAAGCGACATCTGCCTGACTCATGCCACTGGAAAAGGTTCTCTGTGTGTCATGCCCTGCGTGCATAGAGTCGCAATCTTGCTTTGTCGTTCACCTGCAGGGAAGGCTGGTGGAGAAGGACCTCAAGTCCAACTTAGAAAACGTGCTCAGTCCAAAGGAACTGGACATGGTCATGAACAGCCAGCACAAGGTAGGGAGCACGGCTGGTGTATGTGTGTGTGTTTGTGTATTATGTGTCAAACAAACCACTGTGCTGCTGGAATTAGATGGAATGTGTTGTTAGCCTTTCTCTGCACTGTTGCAAACATGCTGATCCTTATATGCAAAGTAAAAGGTTGTCTTGATGGCCGAGTGTTTTGCTCAGCTTTCAAATAGGTTTCTGGCGTGTGCTCCACTGCTACGGCACTGCTCAATTCTGCACAGGTTGTGAAGTGCTGCTCAATGCTGAGTGAGATTGCACTGCAAGCCCCCATCAACAGCATCGAGCGCCAGATGCTGCTTCAAAATGTGCAAGTGTTCTACGACACAATGGGTGGGTTAGACGTTGGATTGCTGCTATGAGAATAGACTAGATTCCTTTGCTGGCTTCTCTGTTATGGCCTTTGCCCTTGTTTCGCTGTGCATTTGTGTTGCTTTCCTTGCCAATCTGCGTTGGTACAGCTGTTTGTGGCTGAATGCTCCAATGCTGCATTTGTAATGCAGTGCTTTTTCCCTTATGCTTGGTTATGTTTGTTTTTATACTATTCCGTCACAAGCCTGTTTGACCTTACCACCTCCTGTCCTTTCCTTACGTCTGCAGGCATGTGTGAGCGTATCATGCGTACCCCTCTACCCCTGACCTACACCAGGTGAGCACGGATCAGAGAACGCACGACATGGTAATGTGCACCTGATATATTAATACAAACTCTTGAAACAGCTGAGCAAGCACACAGCAGGCTTCCCTGACATATACACATATTGCACATACTCACACACACACACACACACACACACGATAGGCATTCTGCGCGCTTCTTGTTTGTGTGGATCACCTCCCTGCCCTTCGCTCTCTTCCCCGCCTTTGGCTGGGGCTGCATCCCAGTGGTCATCCTGATCTCCGCTCTGCTGCTGGGCATTGACGAGATCGGCGTGCAGATTGAGGAGCCCTTGTGAGTATGCTGGAGCACGTGGTTGCGAGCATCGAGCTGGTTGCCTGCAAGTGGTCATGAGTTGGAAGCAGGAGTGATTGTGACATGGCACGTCTCCCTGTAGTTTTATTTCATGTCAGTTGGTGGCGCTGACCGCCCTTGTACAGGCACGTGCCCTGCCAAGCTAGGTGCATACTGCCGGGATGGCTGTTACTGCTGACATGCTATTGCAAATGTTAAAGTGCATCAGTTTACTTTTCTGGACATTGGACAAAAATGTCTCCCTGCACTTTGATTCATGTCAGTTGGTGGGGCTAACCGCCCTTAATACAGGCACCTAGCACCTGCCATGTAAGGTGCATACTGCTTAGTCGCAACTGCAAGTGCACTGAACATCAGCAACAGTATGCCAGCAGTCGCAGCCATCCCGGCAGTATGCACCTAGCATGGCAGGATGGGTAGATGTTCAACTGCACTTTGCTCAGTTTACTTTTCTGGATGTTGGACAAAGTAAATTGAGTTAAGGTTAGTTGAACATCTGCAACGATATGTCAGCAGTGGCAGACTTGTTCTCCCTCTTCTCTCACCTCTGTGCCAAATCACTCCTCCCGTGCAGCGGTGTGTTGCCTCTGAATGCCATCTGCACCCGTGCCGAGATTGACATGCGCTCAATCGTGGCCGAGCAACCAGACTTGGCAAACTATGTGCAGGTACGTTGCATACTGATGGCTGTCCGTGCAGTGTCTTCATTCATGGTCAGTGCAGACTGCCAATAGAGCATTTCCTCATAGCCCAAGGCTGTAGATTTTCTGCAACTCGAAAGTCTCTTTTGCAGCAATCACGTCTCTCTGTCTCATTGTATGCAAAGGCACTGAGGCTGTCATACCCCAATGGAAATAGAAGACAAGTTGATTCATAAGGTGTATTCATCACATTTTTCAAATCTCTCTCTTCTTCAACCTGTCAATTCTGTTCACAGTATCGTGCTTGTCTCTTGCTAATGCACAGGGCATGAAGTCAGGGAAGGTGTCCACTACTCGGGCTATGCCAATTGAGGCGCGATAGAGACAAGCAAGTGATTCTATTCAAGAGTTCGGCTCTTCAGTGAATAAAAGAAAGTGCAACAACCCACCTTACTTTTGCAACGCTCCCATCAATTGGTGTGATGTGTTTGAGAAGAGTAAACATGGGACTGTCCTCATACGTGTATTTATAATAATTGTACTTGATCTTTATTTATTTGTCTGTTGTTCAACTGCACCGTCATTGGATTCCTTGTTATGCTATTTGTAAAACTGCTTGAAGGAGTTTTTGCAACTTGCACAATGTGAATCAAAATTTGCAGGCCTTTTAGTACACAAGGGCACACGCACAGCAATCTCATGAACAAAGCGAATGAGGTATTTAGGTGAAGGGTAAGGGTTACACAGCTATATCCGCCAGCGAGGGCAGTTGAGCTATAGCAAAAAAAAGGCAGCTTCAAGAAGAGAAAGAGGCCAGACTGAACAAG
>Ga0307966_1001129_pt1 | contig 21368 bp, 15 predicted proteins | sample OrgLakmetagen646_FD_203141 | JGI IMG/M metagenome (GOLD analysis project Ga0307966, IMG submission 203141) | Saline water microbial communities from Organic Lake, Antarctica - #646 | ecosystem: Environmental > Aquatic > Non-marine Saline and Alkaline > Saline | place: Antarctica: Organic Lake... | reverse complement strand
TCTTGGATTCTCATCAATCCTGACGGGCGTTAACTTTATAGTCACCATACATAAAATGAGAGCTCCGGGGTTGACCTGGAACAAGCTACCCCTCAACATATGGGCTCTATACGCTACGAGTATCATTCAGGTGCTTGCAACTCCTATTCTTGCCATCACCGTACTCCTTCTTGCGATGGAGCGAGCTCTCGGTATCGGAATTTTTGATCCGGCACTTGGCGGCGACCCGGTTCTCTACCAGCATTTTTTCTGGTTCTACTCCCACCCTGCCGTTTATATTATGATTGTTCCCGGTTTTGGTGTGATATCAGAAGTTATTTCAACGTTTTCCAGGAAAACAATCTTTGGTTATTGGGCCATCGCGCTCTCTTCCCTTGCTATTGCCTTTATTGGCTTCCTTGTTTGGGGACACCACATGTTTACGGCCGGTCAGTCATCGCTTGCCAGTATGGTCTTCTCGTTCCTGACATTCCTTGTGGGTATACCCACCGGCATTAAGATATTTAACTGGCTTGCCACTATGTACAAAGGGTCGATCGATTTGAAAGCTCCAATGCTTTACGCTATGGTGTTTCTCTTTCTTTTCACTATTGGTGGTTTTACAGGAATCATGCTTGGCGCTCTTGTTGTAGATATCCACCTGCACGATACCTATTACGTAGTTGCTCACTTCCACTACGTGATGATGGGGGGTATGGTAATGGCATTCCTGGCAGGAGTTCACTATTGGTGGCCAAAAATGTTTGGCAAAATGTACAGCGAATTCTGGGCAAGAATTGCATGCGCATTTATATTTATCGGATTTAACATGACATTCCTGCCCCAGTTTATCATGGGTTCACAGGGAATGCCGCGGCGCTATTACAACTATATTGATCAGTTTCAGCCGTTTCACCAATTTTCTACGATGGGATCTTACGTTTTAGGTGTTGGATTTCTTATTATTGCCGCGTACATGATTCACTCTTTGCTGAGAGGCAAAGAAGCCGGATCAAATCCCTGGGGCAGCCGGGCGCTGGAATGGCAAACATCGTCACCCGCACCGCACCACAACTTTGAACATACACCGGTAATCATTAACGGACCTTATGACTACCACAAACCGATGTCTGAATTTCAACTCGGTATAGCACATTCACACAACGGCCACCATGAAGACGAAAAAGTGGACGTCGAAACAGGAACTGCTCAGGAAAAAGCATAAACCACACGAAAACATATGTCAGATACTTCTGCAGTAGAAGAAAGACCGAAACATCTCAAACATTATTTTGTTGATTCCGATCAGCAATTTGAAGCTTCCAAAATGGGAATGTGGGTGTTTCTGGTCACGGAAATCCTCTTTTTTGGCGGGCTTTTTGCCGCCTATATCGTTTACAGAGCTTGGTACCCCGATCTGTACCTTCAGGCGTCTACGGAGTTAGATACGTTCTGGGGAACAGTTAACACCGCTGTCCTGATTGGTAGTTCTCTCACCGTGGCAATGGCTATTCGGTCCGCACAGCTGAATCAGATTAAAGGGTTAATCACCAACCTGTGGATTACGATCGGCCTTGCCTGTGTTTTTATGATGATCAAGTATTTTGAGTACGCTCATAAATTCCACAAAGGAATCCTTCCTGGCGAGTATTACACCTACGAAGGAATTGCTCACGAAAAGGCTAATATCTTTTTCAGCATCTACTATATGATGACCGGCCTCCACGGGATTCACGTTATCATCGGAATAGGTCTCATGCTTTTCCTTGTTATCAAAGCGAAAAAAGGCGCTTTTAGCAGTGGCTATTACACACCTGTTGAGATTACCGGGTTATACTGGCACCTTGTTGACGTTATCTGGATTTTTCTGTTTCCCCTACTCTACTTAATCGACTAAAACCTATTATTCTTATGCCATGAGTGGACACCACATTTCTTCTTCTAAATTTTTATGGGGCATTGGATCAGCCCTCTTCTTTCTCACATTCATAACAGTTGCTGTTACGTGGTTTCATATTCCGGGGCCCTGGAATGTTGTCGTAGCGATAAGCATCGCCTCACTTAAGGCGATGATCGTAGCAGCCTTTTTTATGAATCTTTGGTGGGACAGTAAGTTCAACTCCATGTTGTTTGTGACGGCAATTATCTTCTTTTTACTTCTTATTGGAATCACACTGCTTGACACACTGTTCAGAAACGACCCGGTTCCCACATTTTAATGCATTTACATTTAGCATTGCCTAAAGCCACGTCCGACCGATGTGGCTTTTTTTATATCTACCCGTGAAAGGTTATTTTACGTATTAGCAAACTTAAAGTATCACTGAGATTTCAGATGTACGATGCTGATGCCACCAATATTTTTGGTACCCATTCATAATTCACCTTCAACTTACTGAGATACAATGCCTGATAAACCTTCTGTAACTCAACCCCTGACCGTTGGCAATCTGGAGCTTTTCACTATTGAAACCGGCCGATTTAAACTGGATGGCGGCGCTATGTTTGGAGTCGTACCCAAAACTCTCTGGAACGGTAAAATTGAATGCGACGAGAAGAACCGAATAACAATGGCCACTCGCTGTCTTTTAATTAGATCCAAGGCAACAAACCGCTTCTATCTGGTTGATAACGGCTGCGGAGATAAATTTAACGAGAAGATGCGTCATATTTACTCACTTAATCACAAACACAGCAATCTCGAACATTCTCTGGATGCTGTAGGTGTTTCGCCATCCGATATTACGGATATGGTATTCACCCACCTCCATTTTGATCACTGCGGCGGCACAACCACTTGTGATGAGAAGGGAAATCTTAGCCATAGGTTTGAAAACGCCACGTACCATGTAAATAAACGTCACTGGCAAACAGCAACTCAACCAAATAAGCGTGAACGGGCAAGTTTTCTTCCCGATAACATTAAGCCAATTGAAGAAAGTGGCCGGTTAAACCTTGTCGACGACAACCATACCTTTGAAGATGGATTTACAACGCTGCCAATGAACGGCCATACCATAGGCCAGCAACTTCCGTATATTCACGATTCCGAGCGTACCATTGTATATGGTGCCGATTTAATACCGACCCACGCTCACGTTCCGCTTCCCTGGATTATGGGATACGATATGTCCCCACTGCAAACACTGCAGGAAAAAGAGCCTTTTTTAGAGGAAGCTGCAAAAAACAAATGGTACATCTTCATGGAACATGACGCTCACAACGAGGTCATTACCATCAAGCAGAAAGATGGTAAATTCTCTTATAATCAATCACTCACAATCAAAGAGCTGGTATAATTTAAGATGGCTTAGTTAGTTATAATACCTGTTTACCGCCCACATTAATCCTTTTAGATATTACGGATGGCCCCCAACAGCTCACATGACTTAACGTCAACACCTGAACGCCTGATACGGCTGCTGCACTCTGCTTATTCTAAAAGCAGAGTTAGCAGACGATTAAGTGCGTTTATATTTTTTATTACTTTTCTTCTGGTTGGCTTTCTGTGTCTTACGGCGGCTGAATCTGTCTTTTATCTGGTACCGACTGTTAAAACTTCTGTAATTGCTGTTATTATCATCATTTCTGGAGTCGCTGTCTACGGAATTGACCGTAAGTTAAGTCGGAATTCTCGCTCACAGTTCATCAATACCTATTTAAGAACCCGGGGAAAAGAAGGTGAGCACATACAGAGCGCCCTTGATCTTTATGACGATAGTAATCAGCGACAGTCTATCTTTTACGAAGCCGCGCTTGAATCGAATTTGCGGGACGTTTATTTTTCAGAGTTCAAAGCTGATCTGGCTCAATATCTGAAAAAGAGACGAGACGTCACCTACCTCCGGATCTCAACGGCAGGAATATTGCTTGCCATCATTGGATTAATAGTCGCACTCACGTCATACCCTGACAGTATCAGCCGTACAGCACAAGCGTGGAAGATATTCGAGAAGCCCAACCCTTTCAACTATAGCGTAACGCCCGGCTCCGGTTCAGTTGAGCAGGGGCAGACTATTGCGCCGTCAATTCAGTTTACCGGTGATAATATGCCGGAAACTCTGACGTTTGCCTTCAAAACCGATGTTGAAGACAGTTACAGAAATCGCCCGATGCGGAGTTCTGAATCACAGACCTTTGAGGCCCGTGAAATAGATGTAACAAACTCTATCAGCTATTATATCCGGATGGACGACTTTCAGTCCGAAACGTTCAGGCTTGACGTCGAAATTCAGCCGCGATTCGACAATCTTCTGGCCACCGTAACCCCCCCTTCATACACACAAATACCCTCCAGAGAACTAACGTACCCCTTTTCGAGCATCAGCGTATATCCAGGATCCGTCATTCGTTTCTCAGGCACGCTAAATAAACCTATAAAGTCACTGGAATTCCGGTCCGTGGCCAATTCACGCACATTTCCTGAAGCAGATGTTGATACTCTTCACGGGTTTAAGGCAAGCTTCACACCAGCTTCGCCAGATACGATCTCTTTTAAGATGATGGATTTTGACGGTCTGACGAATCAGAATCCTTTTAAGACGATCATCCGGCTGAAAGATGATGAAGCGCCAACGGTTGTCATTCGGGAACCGGCCACAGATGTGATGATGAACGAACCGGGTGAGCTGGACATCATTTTCCAGGCGACTGATGATTTTGATATTAACCGTGCTGAACTGATTTGGGAACTCCGGCGCGCTTATGTCGATGATCCTGAACGGTCTCATATTCGACTCCAGACTCCGCAAAACGGCAGAAATTCTCGCTACACCTGGGATTTGTCACAAGTTGAATTGCGACCGAGAGACGAAGTTCGCTTCAGGGTACGCGCAATGGATAACGATGCACACGCCGGCGGTAAGTGGGGTGAGTCTAAAGAGATCGTAGTCCGGATTCCCTCTCTTGCAGAGTTTTTTGATGAGATGGATTCCAAAGAGCGGGATGTTCAGAGCGAACTCGAGAATGTATCTGAGAGTTTTGAACAGATGGAACAAGAGTATGAACGCTTCCTGGAACGGCTTCGTGATAATCCGGAAGGTGGATTTGAAGAGCAGGAAATGCTTGAGAGCGTGTCTGAAAAGCAGCGACAGATTGACGAAACGACTGAACAGCTAAAGAAACAGTTTGAGGAGTTGCGCCGGGGGATGGACGAAAGCCAGTCTGTATCTGAAGAGACGCGTGAATCCTATCGTGAACTTCAGCAGCTGATGGAGGATCTTGATGATCCTGAATTGCAGAAAGCCCTTCAGGGGCTTCGTGAAGCAATGGAGAATATGAATCCCAGCCAGATGGAGGAAGCTCTTGAAAATGTAAGCTTTAATGAAGAGCTCTATAAAGAACGTCTGGAGAGGACAAAAGAGCTATTTAAACAGCTAAAAATGAATAGTGATCTGAACAAACTTGCTGAACAGTATGAAGATCTGGCTGAACGCGTCAAAAGCAGTGATGATGCTTCCATGGAAAAAATACAGCAGGAGGCAGAAACGGCTAAGCAGGATATGGACCGGCTTTCTGAACAGCTTGAACGGCTGGATGAGAACCCGCCCAAGCGTTCTGAAGAACGTCTGAAAGAGCTCAAAGAAGAGGCTCAGCAGGAACTGGATCAGATAAAAGAGCAGATGGACGAGATGGGTGAAACCATAGACCAGAAAATGCAGCAGGGTGAAAACCGGCCATCTGAACAGATGAAGCAACAGCAGGAGCAAATGAGCCAGCAGCTGCAGCAGCAAGCAGATAAAATGCGTCAGATGCAGCAGCAGATGAGCGGCCAGCAGCTGCAGGTAAATATTCTTGCTCTTCAGCGCGCTCTTTATACGCTTCTGGAACTGTCAGATACACAGGAGTTTCTCACACAGGATGCACAGGAGACAGCCCAGCGAAGTGCCGGATTCGTGAGCCTGGCCCGTGAACAGAACTATGTTGAGGACCAGTTTTCAAGCGTTGCCGATTCTATATTTCAGATCTCATCAGAAATACCGGGCGTTCCTAACCGGATAAACCGCAAAAAAGAAGAGGTGGTGCGGTCACTGCAGAATTCTGTTAATGAAATGGCAGAACGCAACCAGAGAGGTTCAACCATTGCATCACGAGAATCGCTGGGCGGAATCAACGACCTATCCTCTATGATCGCCTCTTTAATCGATCAGCTGATGAACCAGGACGGAAACGCCGGCTCCGGCGGTGGCATGTCTATGCAACAGATGATGGAGCAGATGAAAAATATGTCGGGCGACCAGCAGCAGCTCAATCAGCAGCTGCAGCAAATGGTAAATGATATGCAGGGCGATCGACTGAGTCGTGAGCAGAGTGAACGGCTGGATCAGCTTGCCAGGCAACAGAATGAAATTCGCAAGCAACTGCAGGATCTGCAGCGTAGCGGTGCTGTCAATGACGGAGATCGTATCATGAGTGAGCTTCAGCGTATGATGGATGAAATGGAGGACAGTATAAATGATATTCGTGGCGGTGTAACAGATGATTTAATGATCGAACGCCAGCAAAATATACTCTCCCGGATGCTTAGCGCTAACGACGCAATGGAACAGCGTGGCGAAGATGAGAAACGGGAGGGCTCTGAGGCTGACCAGCTCAACTACGACCTGCCGCCTGACATGACGCTGGAAGAGCTTCAGCAGGAAATACGATCACGGCTACAGGATCCTGACTATACGCGCTTTAGCGAGGAATATCAGCGGCTTATTGAGCTCTACTTCGAGAGAATCCGGCGTATGAATGAAGAGATAATTCCTTAACTCTGTAATGATGACTTCAGGTTGATACATGAGCACTGAACAACACTCTCTGATTGACGAACTGATTACCTTTCTGGAAAATGAAAGAGACATGTACGGCCCGTTTTCAGTAAATGTTGGGGTTAAAAGTAAAAAAACACTCTCCGTTCCGGAAGACCCAAAGACTGATCAACAAACATCAGATGCATCAGTGGATGAATCTGCCGATCACGGTGGCTCATCCAAATCGGACCCACTGTCTCTTGAACAAAAGCTGGACCAGTGCACCACTCTATACGAATTGAAAGCTCTTTGTGAGACATCTGATCTTCTTCGAACCGACATGGATGGAACAAACCTGGTTTTTGGTGTGGGAAGCCCAACAGCCGACCTCATGATCATTGGCGAGGCTCCCGGCTACAATGAAGATCAACAGGGAGAACCGTTAGTTGGCGCTGCCGGCCAGCTTTTGAATAAGATTTTGAAAGCGATACAGTTTGAACGGGAAGAGATCTACATTGCAAATATTCTGAAACATCGCCCGCCGGACAATCGCAACCCGCTTCCGGAAGAACGCAAGCGAAGCCTTCCGTTTCTAAATAGACAAATCGACCTTATCTCTCCTAAAGTGATCCTTTGCGTTGGGAAAGTTGCAGGTACAACACTTCTGGGTAAAGATGATGCCCTCAAACGGATGCGCGGAAAGTTTTATGACTATCGCGACGCAAAGCTGACTGTGACCTACCACCCTGCTGCTCTCCTTCGAAATTCAAAATGGAAACGACCCGTCTGGGAAGATGTTCAGCAAGTCAGGAAAATGTATGACGAACTGGGTGGTCAACCATAAGACTTTCCGGTACAGGATGCATTAGCTTCGGAGTGGTGATATTCCGATTTATTTTTCAATCAGCTCTGAATCGTACACCTTCACATCGGCCCAGAGGGAATTGTAGGTTTCAATAAACCGCTGGTGGTCCGGATGTTCGTCGTATGTTGTATAATCTTCCATCGTCTTGAACCATGTAAATATAGAATATCCGAACGAGTGATCGGTCACATCTCTTGATTCCGTATCACCAGGCACGCCAAGCTCAGATTTATAAATGGACTCTATTTCAAGAAGAGCTTTAAGACCTGATTCAAAATCTTCTCGTTGCTGTTCATTTACGTCATCATTCAAATAAAAGTAGACGGTGTGTTGCAGCATACCGGTGGTGTTTTCTGAGGTTGTTGTCATGGTTTCTGTGGCTTGTTGCTCCGTTTGCTGGCACCCAAATGCAACCAGTAGTAAGATCAGCCCGACAATCGTATGGTATATTTTTTTCATATGCTAACTCATTGACATTTAATTTGTTAAAGGCAATTATATACATTTTGACACTCCTTTTCACTACTGATTTACCGAGAATCAATAAATCTCTATAAGAGGGCTTTGCATAACCAGGTATTTTGTCCTGGTTCAAGGCCAGTCCGCCAGCTGGCGGATGGAACCGGAGCGAGGCTGTCCAAAAAGTATTTTGCCCCGATATCCGCTTAAATAATTTAGGAATCTTCTTCTGACTCACCCTATTTCCCTCTCTAAGACTTTGCCCTATCGGGATACTTTCTGTTATATCTGGCGATTAAAAAGTAGCGTGACTTTTTCGGTAGCTCTCTTTAGCAGGCTCCTTTTTTTCCAAAGCCCCGGTTTAATTTTTTCACAGTAGTTCAGGTCGTCTGTAAAGTGATTTTTTAGCTCACCGTTAACCTTTTCATCAAGAATTACAACATTTATCTCATCGTCTTTTAACATCGAGCGGTGATTGAAATTCGCTGATCCTATACAGCTCAGTATACCATCCACCGTGATAGTTTTTGCGTGAAGCATTGTTTTTTGATAGTACCAGAGATCGACGCCTGACTCCAAAAGCGGGTCAAATGAATTGTCTCCGGCAATTCTTGCAATTTCTTCGTCGGTGTGATCATCCGGCATCATTATCTGCACATCCACTCCACGCCCTGCCGCGTCTTTCAGCAGGTCCACAATAACTGAATTTGGATTGAAGTATGCCGTCGTAATCCGGATACTCTCTCTCGACATTTTGATCAATACCTGGTACAGCATAACAATATCGCTCCATCGCACCGATGCCGATGTTCGAATTACCTGCACTAACGCTTTTTTGTCTGGTTGGGATAACCCTTTTATGGCATGATCAAATTTGAGTGGCCGGCCGGTTTCAATCCAGTTTTCCATAAACGCTGCCTGCAGGCCAAACACTGCGGGGCCTTTTATTTGAAAATGTGTATCTCTCCACTCGTTGCTGTTTCTGGCATCTCCCTCCCATTCACTGGCAATTCCCACTCCGCCGGTAAAGGCAATTTCTCCATCACAAATAAGCACCTTACGATGCGACCGGTTATCAATTTTCCAGAGCTTCAATTTAGACAGCGGACGAAACCTCTCTATTTGAACGCCCTTTTTATCCATCAACTCAAAGAGTTCGTTAGGCATTTTTGCAGCACCGAAACTATCCAGAATCACAAAAACATCCACACCCTCTTCCGCCTTTTTGGCCAGAGCCTTCGCAAACTTATTGGCAATGTTGCCGGTCCAGTACACAAATGTGAGAAACTCAACTCTCTCCTCTGCCTGGTTGATTGCTTCCAGCATAGCAGGAAAAATCATATCGCCATTTTTCAATATCCGGATGTCATTCCCCGCTGTAAATGGAATGCCAAGCGTTTGTTCGAGCAGACCTTTGTAGTATTCAACTGAAGAATTCAAAACTGTAGTTTATCCTCGATTATTACTGATGGAGGGCTTTCCAGACTGTTTTTATGTGTTTGACAATGATCCAATTGATGTAAAATAAGAGTACATCATCCATCAAACATTTGTCAATCTTATATTAGAATATATAGTAAAAAACTGGAATTGTTTCATTCATGCCGATTAAAAGACAAAGAGCCCCAATTGGTAACGGTAATGGGTGTTTTGCTCCATTAGTGAATCATCAGAAAATAAATGTTTTAGCATCTAACCGACCATTATTGTTACGCCGATTACTTGAATCATCGAGTGTATTTTGACGTTAAATTGATTGGTTTAATATGTTATTATAATGATTTGAAAACTACATTTAGCTGTCCATATCTGGATCATAACTATATTCTCTGATCGACTGTAAAACGCTGTGTGTGGGTTTTGCCCCCAAGGATGCCATCTGTGATTCGCAGGTATTGTTTGATCCATAAATACAACAAAGCAAATCAAACCAATTAAGCTGTACCAATGATTTCGACTCTGGGATCAAACTTTTCCGATTTGTATTTATCTGTTGAACACAGACATTCGTATCTTTCAAAAAGTTCTAAAACAAAGAAATCCAAGAAACTACTATAACTAATGAGTGATATTCAGCCAAGCGTAAGCTACAGCTTTACCATGCGTCTCTACATTGAGAACAAGCCCGGGATGCTCGCCAGAATTATGAACGTAATTGCCGAAGAAAAGGGTGATCCGGGGGCTGCTGACGTTGTTAAAGTAGAGGGAAAATATAAAGTACGAGATATCACCGTTAGTGCGCGCGATGCCGAACATTCTAAAACTATTGTTGAGGCGATTAAAAAAATCGAAGGCATAAAAGTACGCAATGTGTCCGACAGAGTCTTTTTGCTGCATCTCGGGGGCAAGATAAGAATTAAAAACAAAGTGCCTGTTGATACTCGCGATGCTCTTTCAATGGCCTATACGCCGGGTGTGGCCCGGGTATGTGAAGCCATCGCCGAAGATAAAGAAAAAGCTCATACACTCACGATTAAAAAGAATTCTGTTGCCGTTGTGAGCGACGGGTCGGCTGTACTTGGGCTGGGTAGCATCGGGCCTGAAGCCGCCATGCCCGTCATGGAAGGAAAAGCAATGCTGTTCAAAGAGTTTGCCAATATTGACGCCTATCCTATTTGCCTGGATACCCAGAATACCGAAGATATAATCAACGCGGTGAAATGGATGGCCCCGGGTTTTGGCGGTATCAACCTGGAAGATATTTCAGCTCCCCGCTGTTTTGAAATTGAACAGCGCCTGAAGAAAGAGCTGGACATCCCCGTTTTTCACGACGACCAGCACGGTACCGCCGTTGTGACTCTTGCGGCCACCATCAACGCGCTGAAAGTGATTGGTAAAAAGATGAGTGACTTGCGTATTGTGATTGTAGGAGCCGGAGCTGCCGGCGTAGCCATCACACGAATACTGCTGAATGCAGGCGTAGATGAGATCATCTGTTCCGACAGTACGGGAATCATCAGTCGTGACAGGCTCCCGGACCTTAATGACAGCAAGAAATGGCTTGCCGAACATACAAACTCAAAAAACGAGAACGGCACGCTTCTGGACGCCTGTACGGATGCAGACATTCTTATTGGGGTAAGCGGCCCGGGCACCATTCCCCGCGAAGCTGTTGAAAAGATGGGCACAGATCCGATTGTGTTTGCCATGGCTAACCCAACACCTGAAATTATGCCAGAGAAGATTCAGGGTATCGCGCGAATCATCGCTACCGGGCGCAGCGACTATCCCAATCAGATCAATAATGTACTGGCCTTTCCCGGACTGTTTCGCGGAGCACTCGACGCCCGCGCTACAGACATCAACGAGGAGATGAAGCTTGCGGCTGCTTACGCGATCGCAAACTGCATTGATGAGAATGATGTAAGCGAAGAGTACATCGTCCCAAGTGTATTTAACAAACAGGTGGTCCGCCGGGTTGCAAAAGCTGTAAAAGAGGCCGCAAGGAAAAGCGGCGTTGCACGAAAATAACACAACACAACAACAACGACCGGCATATTTAAATTAGAAAGTCCGTTAGACAATATCATGTCATACGGGCTTTTTTTGTTTGGCGAGATGGGGTGAATCAATTTTTACCCTGAACAAACTAAAGGCGCTTCTTGGCTGTTAGCAGTCTGCAGAGTACCTGTTCCTTCCTCTGTCAATCAGCTGTTCATGGCACTCATTAACCCTGACAAAATAGAGCTACTGATTTATATGGTACTATTTTAGTACCATATAAAACATAAATAATAACCGACTATGACCTCCGAGAAAGACGAACAGAGAAGCGTTAAAACACTCAGAAAGACTCTAACCGATATATTTGCGCTGAGCAAACCGTACAGGTTGCGATTCTACCTGGCCACTGTTGCTGTTCTAATCGCATCAGGTATTTGGCTGACAGTTCCGCTCGGCCTGCGCGAACTTCTGGACGCCGTGTTTGAGGCCGGTAACGAAGACTTGCTCAACTTTCTTGCCGTCGGACTTTTCGTACTTTTTATCCTTCAGGCGGTGTTCTCATTTATGGGAAACTATCACCTGGAATGGGTCGGTGAACGGGTGATCACCGACCTTCGAAAAAGCGTTTATAAACATCTTCACCGGCTGGGTTTCCGGTTTTATGAAGAGCGCCGCCTGGGCGAAATTACATCACGGCTCACCAATGATGTTGGGTCTATCCGAACGGCGCTAACCGATTCACTACCACAGCTATTCACCATCACATTTTCAATGATTGGTTCTGTCACGCTGATGGTCATCCTCAACTGGCGGCTTAGTCTTGTAATTTTTGTAACGGTTCCCCTGATTACCATTGCCACGCGGTACTTTGGCCAGAAAATACGGAGTCTGTCCAGAAACATTCAGGACGACCTGGCAGAATCAACCGCAGTTGCTGAAGATGCGCTCGGCGCAGTTCGGCTCGTAAAAGCTTTTGTTCGTGAGGATTATGAAGTAGGCCGCTACACTACCGCTGTCGAAAAACTCTTCCGCACCGCGAGGCGGAAAATGATCCTTACTCAGCTCTTTTGGTCTGGTGTCGGCATTATGTTTATGAGTACACTGGTGATCATATTCTGGTATGGCGGTATTGAGGTGCTTGCCGGCCGACTCACAGCCGGTGACCTGGTCGCCTTCATCATTTACGCGCTGAACATTTCGCGGTCAGTAAGCCAGACATCCCGACTCTACGCGGCCGTAAACACGGCTGCAGGTGCCTCTGAACGGATTTTCGAACTACTGGATGAAGTCCCTGAAATCGTTGATTCTGAAGGTGCAAAAGAAGTAACTCATGTGGATGGGGCGATCCGGGCACAAAATGTCTGGTTTGGTTATGACGAAAAGCGCCCTGTACTCAAAGACATTTCGTTTGAAGCAGCCAAAGGGGAAACTGTCGCGCTTGTCGGACCGAGCGGGGCCGGCAAAACAACACTGCTCAATCTGATCCCCCGATTTTACGATCCACAGGAAGGAGAGATTTTTGTAGACGGCACAGATATCCGTGAGTTTAAAATAAAATCTCTGAGGGAGCAGATATCCATAGTGCCGCAGGAGGTTCATTTGTTCGGGACGTCTGTAAAAGAGAACATTCGTTACGGCAATCTATCTGCGACCGACGAAGAGGTCATCAGTGCGGCAAAAGCTGCGAATGCGCATGAATTTATTACAGACATGCCGGAAGGATATGACGCCATGATTGGTGAGAAAGGGGTAAAACTGAGTGGCGGCCAGCGCCAGCGTCTGGCAATCGCGCGTGCACTTCTGAAAAACCCTGCGATTCTTCTGCTTGATGAAGCCACCTCGTCGCTCGATTCCGAATCGGAAGCTCAGGTGCAGGACGCACTCTACCGCCTGATGCAAAACCGCACGACTTTTGTGATTGCCCACAGACTGTCGACCGTTCAGCACGCAGATCGTATTTTGGTGCTTAAGGACGGAAGCATTATTGAAACAGGAACTCACACAGACCTCATCGAACAGGAAGGACTCTACAGCCACCTCTATGCTCTCCAGTTCCGCGACCTTGACGAGCCGAAAGAATTGGATTATTAGTTATTAGAGAATTAGAAAATTGGGGGATTAGGAAATTGAGGAATCAGACTATTAACCTCAGTTCGATTAATTATTTTCGGATCTACAGGAAAGTTGTGGGTAATGTAGTTGAGGTTGTTTGTTCAGCGACATGGCAGAATGACCACGCGTGCCAGTTTTATCTTTACAATTTTTCTTTGCAGTTCGCGTGGGCTCCTGCAAGAGTCGCAATTGCCTGCTCTTATTTTTTTGTAGCAACAAATATTCTCTCCAATTCACAACTGGCAGGAACTTCGCTCCGCTACGTACCCTACCAGGTTGTTTTGTTCAGCACCATGTGGTAATTAGGGAATAGGCTGTTGGTTGATTAGAGAATCGATGCTCAGTTCATACCTCAGGTACTGGTTCTATAAACCTGGCAAGGCAATCAGCCAGTAAAAACCAGTAATTGATACCGTTTGGTAGCATGAAATACCTTGCATTTATAGATTCTTATTCCTTTAAATTGAAGTTCGATTTCAATTCGGGTGGTGACTTTTCATAAATCAAAAATGATATCACTTTGACATACTCAGGGTTTTTAAACTCATCTCTACTGGCTCTTCGATCAGGAATTATACTGGTATTATTACTTTTATTCAGTGCAACCGGTTCGGGGTTACTGGCCCAGACAGACACACCGGACCCTGCGCGATTTGAACAGGAGATTGACGCATTCGCTAACTGGGATGCCAAAAACTCTTCTCCGGAAGATGCACTCTTGTTTGTCGGAAGCTCCAGTATTGGGTTTTGGGATAGTGCCGAAGCCTTTCCGGGCTATCCTGTTATTAACCGCGGGTTTGGCGGATCTCACATCACTGATGTCCTCTACTATTTCGATCGTGTTATCGGCCGGTTTGATCCCTCACTGATTGTCTTTTACTGCGGCGAAAATGACATCGCCTCCGGACTAGATTCAGACCTTGTGTTCAACGACTTTACAGAGCTTCTGACACAGATTGATGAGGCTTTTCCAGATACTGATTTTTTGTATGTCTCCATCAAACCAAGCAACAGCCGGCTTGAGCACACCGACCGGTTTGAAGCCTTTAACAAACGTGTTGAAACGTTTATGAAGGCCCAGAATCGCCTCCACTACATTGATTTGGCTTCACCACTAATAGGTGATAACGGTCTGCCTGATGACACTTTTTTCGTTGATGATCGGCTACACCTGAACAGTGAAGGATATCGGCTGTGGAATGAGAAGATGCGGACGTTTCTTGCAGAGAATTTTTAGGGAAATGGGTTGTGATAAGCAGACTCTGAATCGAAACCTGATGCCCGCCGCTATCTATTAACTTCATCACTGTCATTCCAAGCGAGTGAGAAGATCTCTCGATGCGTTCTACGCCAGCCGGCGGAACTCTTACTACCAGTAACAGTTTGTAAAAAGTACAGTTTTTGAGCAGATTTCAAGGATTCAAATGGTCGGCTTCACTCATGATACCTTCAAATTTTCTGTCACTTCCTAAACAGTGTTGCCCGCTCAACTACGTTATCCCCTTCGTTGAAACTTCGGGGATCGGGAAAACTTCGTAGAGCGTGCCTTCCGTAGCTTTAGCGTAGGGAGGCTTTAAAACTTCGTAGAGCAGGCTTTTGGGCAAGATTAGAAGCTACCAGTGACAGAACTGGCTTAGGGAAAAAATCGCATATCGTATATCGAAAATCTCATCAATCGAATATCATTATCTAACCATCTGGTGGATTGATTTTCGATTGATAAGACGCAGCGATTTCCGATTTCAAATCTGAGGATGAGATACTATTTCAACTGGTGACAAATTCAACTTTCTGTCACCTCTGGAATAGTGTTGCCCGCTTTTTGGTGCAAAATTATTGGCTCGAGATGACAGGCATGCGCTGGAATAAAGGGCGATGGAATTTTCCGTCCTATACAGTCATCTCTCCAGACTGTACTCTCCACAGCTGATTGTAGATGCCATCAAAATAGACCAGTTCTTCATGGGTTCCCTCCTCCACAAGCTCGCCCCGGTCAAGAACAAAAATTCTGTCGGCATAGCGGACGGTGGAGAGGCGGTGTGCTATGATGATCGTTGTGCGGTCTTTCGATATTCGGAAAAGAGATCGCTGAATAGCCGCTTCGGTTTCATTGTCTACGGCGGATGTAGCCTCATCAAGAATCAGAACGGGGGGATTTTTCAGGATAGCCCGTGCAATTGAAATACGCTGACGCTGGCCCCCGGAAAGCTTCTGGCCGCGTTCGCCGACAATCGTGTCGTATCCCTCAGGCAAATCTATCACAAATTCATGTGCTTCAGCGAGTTGTGCCGCCTGAACAATCTCTTTGTCGGTAGCATCAAATGTACCATACCTGATATTTTCGGCAACCGTCCCGTGAAACAGGAATACGTCCTGACTCACCAGACCCGCTGCCCGGACAAGATCTTTTATTTCGTACTCCCTCAGGTCCGTTCCATCAAGCCGTATTTGGCCGCCCGTCACATCGTAGAACCTCATCAAAAGCTTAATCAAACTGCTCTTCCCCGCGCCGGTTGCTCCTACGATTCCTACCGTCTCACCAGCCGGAATTGTCATGTTGAGGTTGTTTAACACCTGTCCGCCCGTGCGATATCTGAATGACGCATTCTCAAATTGATACTCTCCCTGCACTTCCTCAAGCGGCAGCGGAACAGTTCCATCTTCAAGATTTTCATCCGTTTTGAGCAGTCCCATCACCCGTTTTGTGCTTGCAATCGCACGCTGATAGAGATCAAACGTTTCGCCCAGGCGTGTCAACGGCCAGAGCAGACGCTGTGTGACAAAGATCAGCACGCTGTAGAGCCCAACTTCCATATTTCCTTCCAGCGTCTTAAATCCTGCGAAAATAAGAATGCCGATAAACCCACCGAGAATCAGCATACGAATGAGCGGAACAAATGCGGCACTGAGGCGAATCACACTTTGATTCGCTTTTTTATATCTGTCAGACAATCCGGCGATTCGATCGTTTTCATACTCCTGAGTGCCAAAACTTTTGATGGTGGCCATACCGCCGAGGTTGTTGACAAGCTGGGAACTGGTCTCTCCCGCCCGCTCCCTCATTTTGCTGTAGCGCGGCGCCAGTTTCTTCTGAAACCACACCGATCCCCAGATAATAAACGGCATGGGCACCAGTGCCATCCAGCCAATTTCGGGTGCTGAAAACATGAAAATAGCCCCGATTACCGTTACAGTGACCACTACCTGAATCAGGTCATTCGCGCCGTTGTCCAAAAAGCGTTCAAGCTGGTTTATGTCATCGTTCAGTATAGAAATCAGGTCACCTGTAGATTTGTCTTCAAAAAAAGCGAGCTCCTGTTCCTGCATTTTGCGGTAGGCATCTTTTCGAAGACTGTCTTGCGTAAACTGGGCCAGATCACGCCAGTAAATTTCAAACAGGTATTGAAACACCGACTCAAACACCCACACTATCACCGTAATGGCGGCAAGCCACAGCAGCTGTTGAAACGGATCGGTGATTCCCATCTGCCCAATCAGGCTATCTTCACCCTGCACCACCACATCCACGGCGGCCCCGATGAGCACCGGCGGAGCAAGATCAAACAGCTTGTTCAGAACTGAAAAAAGGGTAGCCAGCCTAACCTTATTCCGGTAGGGCTTCATATAGCTGAGCAGCTGCTTTAATGGATGTGTTTCGGATCCGGGGGGTGAACTCATGTATTAAATGTGGTTATAGAAGCGTCGTTTAATGTGCAAAACCAAATTACATCGTAACCGCATTCCACTGAACAGATCATGGCTCGCACATCACTTTAACGTACTGTGATAGAGCCTGAATTGCCACATTCAATTGAAAGAGTGTTAGTCCGAAGAGAATGATTTTCTATCGAATCAACTATTCATCAACCGCCGCAGTAAATATCTGAACCCGCTTATCTACAGGTTCCAGGGTTCGGAGATAGTCGTACATTGCTTCGAGATCTTCGGTTGTCATACCCGCATACATGAGCCACGGCATAATGGTCTGAAAATCTCCCGGTTCAACCTTGTGAGGCACGTAGGTGCTGTCATCATACATTTTAAACCGCAACACAAACTGCTCTTTGGTCATATTTCCAATGCCCGTCTCGTGTGGTGTGATATTGGCAGACCTCACAACTGAGCCGTCCGGCATCCTGAAATCATTACCACCTGCGAATGGCTCACCCACAATTGAGCCGTTCTCTCTTTGAACGTGGCACTCAATACAGGCTGAGGCCGTTACCAGATACTTGCCATAGGCAACAGGATTGTCTTTAGAAGGAATAGGCTGATTGTGGGCTTCAACAGGCATCGTATTAATTAACAGATTGACCGGAAAGTTCGCCACTGACTTTTCATTTGCTCGCTCGACCGGATCAAGCGTTCGCAAATAGGCAATGACTGAGTAGATATCCTCTTCAGCCAATTTTGAATACTGTGTGTACGGCATCACCGGAAATAGTGCCGATCCGTCACGAGAGACGCCGGTTGTGATCGCGCGAAAGATTTCTCCGTCGGTCCAGTCACCTAAAGCCGCAGGCGTCAAATTCCGGGATACAAACCTGCCCGGGAATCCAATATTTTCATCAAATACATCGCCACCTGCTCCGTGTGTTCCCGGTTTAGGAGGACCGGCAAATGTTGTAAAATCTCGCTCAGCGTGGCAGTCCATGCACAGCATGACGTGGTTTGCAAGATATTTCCCGCGTTCAATTCGCTCAGCAGTCGCTTCAACAGTGATCTCGGGTGCAGGTTCTGCATTCGGCAGGTACACTGACAAATAGCCGATTAGTAATACCAGCACTACAATAACAAATCCCAGCAGGTAGGTTAGAAAACGAAGTCCCTTTTTCATAAGCACGTATTAGTGGTTGAGTGGATAGATTGACCGGGCTCTCTATTTTTCCTCCCGGTCGGCAAAGCAGTCGGTGAAAGTTATGTAAGGCTGCCGCTTAGAGGTATTTACGTAATTGAATTATTATTTTCAACATCGAAAATTGCAGGTTAATTGAGGGTTTTGGGTATTGGGTATTGGGTATTGGGTATTGTGGCAAACCGATTTTCACGCCAAGGAGTGTGTTCCGTAACTTTGATCGTGAACCGGAGCCATTCCAGATACCTTGCCCTCACGAACACACCCCTGATTATTGAAAGGCTCCCTTCGCGATCTTTCTCAAATCTGTCCCCTCTCGGAGAGGGGATTTCATAGCTTACAAAATGCTTTTTCAAAGTAATCTGTCACCGGTATATAAACGGCGGTTTTCCGTTTAACGAAGAATCCGCAAAAACTGGAGGTTTATAATCAACTTACGTTACGGTGCGGAGTCGAAACATCTCCTCGTTCGCAGGTCCATATTTTCATGATACTACCAATTAAAGGGAGATGCCGTATCAACACTGGGTGCGGCTTGACATACAGTATTTAATCCCATCAACAGATATCAATCTTTCAGGATTTAAGATTTATGTGATACATTCGATATCAGTAGATTAAATATATCGTTTGCCCGGCTTCCTTAACCTACACCAAATATTTATGAGGACTGATTTACTCATTGAAATCCTGTTTTTCCTGGCGGTCTCGCTGCAGCGGTCCGGTTCTGACGATGATCGTGCGGAGCTGGCCCGAAAAATTAAGAACGGTGATAAAACCGCATTTGAGACATTTTACCGGAATCAGAGTGGGCCTCTTATCTCTTTTCTGCGGTCGAAGGGGCTGAATCAGCAGGAAGCCGAAGATCTGCTGCAGCAGGCGTTTCTGATTATCTGGGAAAACAGGGCGGACATCGATCCGAACCGATCCCTTCGCTCATTTCTGTTTACAACGGCCTACAGGCGCATGCTGAATCTGTTTCGAGACAGTAAAAATAAGGTTTCGGATTATGCGTATATCCTTGAATCGGACGGACAAAACCCTCAGGAAGCTACCGAAACGAGTGAAGCGATGCACCATCTTCATACCGCACTTGAGGAGATGCCCGAAAAACGCCGAAACGTGTTTGAACTCTGCTACCTGCAGGAGTTCACGTATAAAGAAGCGGCTGAGGCACTCGGGGTGAGTCGCAAAACAGTAGAGAATCATATGGGACTCGCTCTGAAGGATCTGAGAGTGGCTCTGAAAAACTTTTCGCCACCCGGTTGGGGGTGAATTACAAGTCGCGTGTACAAGGGGTACAACGAACCTGTAACAAAACAGACAAAACCATGAAAACGAATAACAACATACTCATCACGCTTACAGCTTTATCAATGCTACTGATCTATGGCTGTAATACGGTTAATACATCTGAACCTGAAATCAGTGAAGAAGAACTGGAAATTGCCGGAGAGATCGTGGCTGGATCTCTTTCAGAAGAACAGGGAGGCGTTCTTGCTTCTGTCTACGATGCCTTTTCAACTGTATCCCAAACCGGCATTAGCTATTCCGGTGCCGGTCAGACGCTCCAGAAGTCATTCGGGGATTCGTCCAATGGATCAGGACGAGGAAGGGAATCGGAGTACACCGCAAACTATAACCCGGATACCGGAGAACATACAATATCGTTTACACGATCTTTTGAAGGTCCGAACATGACGAAAGACCTGTCTGTGCTCAACAAGTATATCTTTACAAACAGTAACCAGGAGTTCTTACAGTGGCCCAGACAGCAGCAAGACCAGATCGAAACTATTGATTATAAGGGAATGAGAACGGGATCGGCAGAATCTGAACGCCGCTCATCCAGCTTTACCCGAATCGACACCCTGTTTACTTCGGGAATGTCTGATGAAAGTACCATTCTAACGCTCGACGGCAATCACAACGGTGAAGGCCTGATGACTGTCGATCTCCCACAGCTCGAACGAAGCGGCGAGCGATCCTTCACGGTTCAGTTCAATTTTCAAAATATCCAGATTGATAAAGCCATTGTTCGGGAAAACGGCAACCTGGAAGAGGGAATCACCGGTCTGATCACCTACAGCATGCAGATGTCAAAAACTGTTGACGGCGATACCACCGAGCGGAATCTGACCGGTACAATCGAACTCACCGGCGACGGAAGTGCCCTGTTACGATTCAACAGATTCAGAAAAACGTTCCTGATTGCCTTGAGAAATGGTACTCTGATGCCATAATCTTTATCTAAAAATCAACTCGCAGGCAGGTCAACCGAACATGGCCTGCTTTGCTTATTTCAATTAAATTCGCATGAACAACTCAAGCAGAAACCGACCCGACCAAGAGGATCTCGACCGCGCCCGGCGGATTATGGAAGATATCGAGACCGGCTCCTCCGCTGATTCCGGGGACGATTCTCTGCTTTATTACCTTGATGCTTACAAGAAGAAAGCGTCACTGCGTCATGATGCCTCCCCTTCTGACGCAGCCTGGAAACAGATTTCTGAAACAATTGAAGCAACCGACAGATCAGAAAAATCAACCCGGGAATTCATCCCATCAGCTTTCTGGAAAATCGCCGCCATATTTTTAGCGGCTGCGGGATTAGTCCTGGCCTATATGATCATACAGCCGTCAGAACCGGCTCTAATTGCTGAGTCAGGCGCGGTTCAGCAGGTAACCGAGCTTGCTGATGGATCCATCGTAACACTGCGGCCCAACAGTCAACTCTACGAGCTGGAGTCATCAGATGACCGACAGATCTACAGGATTGACGGCGAAGCATTTTTTGATGTCGCAGAAAACCGGGACCGCCTCTTCACCGCCATTTCAGGTGATGCTAAGGTTGTCGTGACCGGCACAAAGTTTACGCTCAGCAACTGGAGCAGCGGCGTTCGGGTCTATCTCGAAT